>Ga0207646_10000095_pt1 | contig 117382 bp, 102 predicted proteins | sample KBSK5502metaG_FD_184343 | JGI IMG/M metagenome (GOLD analysis project Ga0207646, IMG submission 184343) | Corn, switchgrass and miscanthus rhizosphere microbial communities from Kellogg Biological Station, Michigan, USA - KBS K5-50-2 metaG... | ecosystem: Host-associated > Plants > Roots >...
CAACAACGCTTTATCAATTTTCTCATTCGCGCCTTGGAGCGTTTCTATGGTTACGTTTCAGAAATCACTGCTCCTTCGGTGCCGTTGTTATGAAATTTGGATCTACTGAGTCTGGAAGGCGCCCGGTGTCGTGGGGAAGGTGGGCGAATTGGTCGTCCCCGTCACGTAAGCATTACCAACGGAGTCTATTGCGATGCTTAGACCTTCATCGAAGTTGCTGCCGCCGAGATAAGTGGAGTAGACCAGAGCGGAGCCTGTTGCATTCAGCTTCGCCACGAAGGCATCATTACAGGGTCGATTACCGCAAGTCCCCCCGCCAAAGGTTGACTGCGCAGCATTCATTTTTGGGAAGTCTGTCGAAGCGGTCTCGCCCGTCACGTAGGCATTGCCGGAGGAATCCACCGCGATGCCATTACCTAATTCAAGGCTGCTGCCGCCGAGGTAGGTGGAATAGCTCAACACCGGATCTATCACCAGTGACTGGCTTCGATCATACTCCGCCACCCAAAAGCCAACTTGACCCTTCCCTTTAAAAACATAGCGGCCAGCGATGGCCCGCTTGATCCCACCCACTTGCTGATAGACTAGCGGCTGGTGCTGGCGAATCTCACCGCCTGCGGTGTGCAGCACCAGGTCACCTTGAGCGTCGATGCGTATCTCCCGCGCGCCTGCGAAACCCAAGGTGATGGAATGAGGGTCCGCCCCTGGAGCAATCACCAAGTCATATTCGAGCTGGCGCTGGCGACCGTAGTAAACGAGGTCGACTCCAGGATAGACACCTCGATATTGCACGCCGGCATAGGTGGGGACATCGGTGCGCCACTGCTTGGGATCGTTGCCGATAAAGTAATTGCTCTTGCCAGGCAACTCATCAAACCCTGTCGCCTGTGGCGCTGCATTCGCGCCCACTAGCCTCATCCGCACGATACTGCTGGGCGATGAGCGATGAGCGGCGGTCGATGAGTGCCGAGTCTTTAATTCCCCATTCATCCTGCGGCGCTCATCTCGGCGTAGGCTCAGCACGGCTTCAGTCGGGGTCAAAAAGAGGCTGTAGCCGCTGCCACGCGAGAGGAACTTGACCTGCGCGTCGGTCTGGCCGTGGTTGGCCTCAAAGCTCATCGGCAGTTGGCTGTAAAGATTTCTCACCTGCGCTTGAGTCGCCCGCTCGGGTTGGGAAAGGGCAGGGCTTGAGGTGGGCAAGCTAGCACCGGCCCCCGTCGCTAGCTTTGGGCGGTCCGCCCCGTTCACAGAGTTGCCCCTGGTCGCCGGAGATAATGGAGCAAGCTGATTTCTGGAATCGCGCAGCAAAATGATCGCCAAACTGGTCAGGCCTAGCAGCGCCAGTGTCAAACCGGCCAGATACGCGGAGTGCTTTTTTGCTCCCCTCAGCGTGGATGCGAGTTTGCTTGAGGTGTGCATTTCGAGACCCTCCTGAGAGAGGATGGTTGAAGCAAGTCAAAAGGCCACAGGGCTGATACTGCGCCCAGATAAGTAGAAGAAGGTATTCCCGGTCTCAGCTATTGGCTAACAATTCAGCGATGACGGAGACGAGTGGCCGCCATCCAGGCAGACAGGACAGCAGTAACGGCGGCCTTTCGCTGCGGTTGTGAGCCGCCTAAAGTCTTCCCGTGCCTTGGTCAGGATTACAACTCGGCAATTGACAAATTCCGCTAGAACAAGTTAACTGATGTTGCGGGATCACAGCCCCGCTTGATCATTTGCCCTTGAATAAAGATGATTGCATGATCGCGAACTCTTTTTGGGATTGCCTGTAGAATGCTGATGAAAGCTCGCCAACAGGGCACAGTCTACGTCGGTTTTTACTAGCTTTCAATCCCAAAATGCAAACCTGGCGAGGAAAATTTCTGACAACCACACTCAAGACTGAGGCTGCGGCCCCGGCCTTTGATCTGACACACGGAGTAAATCGGACCAGGCTTGAGAACGGGCTGATGGTGCTGACCAAGGAAGTCCACGATAAGCCCATCGTCTCATCCATCATCTGGTATCGGGTCGGCTCACGTAATGAGGAATTAGGGCAGACCGGCAAGTCCCACTTCCTCGAACACATGCTCTTCAAGGGCACCGACCGCTACCGCAAGGGGGAGATCGATCTCATCACCCTCCAACAAGGCGGCGCGAACAACGCGTTCACCGACACCGATTTTACGGCCTACTACTTCAACTTTGCCGCCGACCGCTGGCCAGTCGCGCTCGAAATCGAAGCCAACCGCATGGCCCACAACCTCTTCGCGCCGGAGGAGTACGAAGCTGAGAAGGAAGTCGTGGAGGAAGAATTGCGGATCGGGCTCGACAGCCCGTGGGGCGCGCTCGACCAAGCGGTGTGGGCCGCGGCCTACCAGCAGCACCCCTATCACAACCCGGTCATCGGCTGGCTGGAAGACCTGGAGCGCGCGACCCGCGAGGAGATGGAGGCTTACTACCGGCAGTGGTATCACCCGCGCAACGCGACCTTAGTGATTGTCGGCGACATCGACACCAAGCAAACATTGTCGCGCGTGCAAGAGCTGTTCGGCCCCATCCCGGCGGGGCCTGAGCCGAAGCGAATGGGGATTTGCGAGCAGCCGCAGCAGGGCGAGCGCCGCCTTGTCGTCAAGAAGCAGACTGAAGTCGAGCGGCTGCAGACCGCCTACCATGCGCCCGAAGTTGCGCATGCCGATTCGTACCCGTTGCAAATTCTCGCGACGGCCTTGAGCACCGGCAAGACCTCGCGCCTTTACGAGCGCCTCGAAGAGCGCGACCAATCGGTCACCCACCAGTCGGTGGAGTACACCGACCGGATCGACCCGACGCTCTTCACGATTCGCGCCGAGGTCAAGCCCAGTCGGCGGACGGCTGAAGTTGAGCGCGCGATCGACGAAGAGGTTGACCGGCTCAAGCAATCGCCGCTTTCGGCCGAAGAATTGGCGCGGGCCAAGCAGCTCATCAAAGCGCGGTTCGTGCTCGGCCACGAGCATCTCGCGAACCAGGCGATCACGCTCGGTTACTTTGAGACGATCAACAGCTACGAGTATCTGTCCAGCTTCTTCACCCACATCGACGGGGTGACGGCCGATGACGTGCAGCGCGTAGCGCGGAAATATTTGGCGGAGGATAACCGCACGGTCGGCTACCTCGTCAGCCACGGAGCGAGGCGCCAGTGAGCACTGGAATCGCACCTAGACTCAATGCCGAACGGGTCGAACTGTCGAACGGGCTCACCGTCCTCCTCTCGGAGAACCATGCGCTCCCGGCCGTCTCGATCAGTGCGGTGGTCAAGACCGGCGAGCGGTTTGTGACGGACGAGATGGCGGGACTCGGCTCGCTAGCCGGCGAGTTGCTCGACGACGGCACCGAGACGCGCACCTCGCAGCAGATCGCCGCCGCGATTGAATCGACCGGCGGGGCGCTCGCGACGACCGGGAGTTATGCGACGACGAAGGTGAGCGCGACGCTGCTCAGCAGCGACCTCGACCTGGGCCTTGAACTGACGGCCGATCTGTTACGCCACCCCAGCTTTCCTGAAGACCGTGTCGCCTTGGAAGTAAGTAAGCGCCGGGCCGAGATTCACGCCAAGCAGGATGACCCGCGCCATGTGGCTTCCGAAGCCTTCAACGAAATCGTCTTCGCCGGGACCCCGCAGCGCCGGCCGGTGATCGGCTACGAAGGGACGGTGGCCAAGATCACACGCGCGGACCTGCTCGCTTATCACCGGCAGTTCTTCGCTCCGAACAACACCGTCCTCGCGATGGCCGGGGACTTCAGCGCCGCGGAGGTCGAGCACAAGGTGCGTCAGGGCTTCGGCGATTGGGGGCGGGACGAGGACCTGAGGCTCCCTGAAGTGACGCGCCCCGAGCGGCAGCGTGAGCCGATCACCCGCTTCATCACCAAGGACAAAGAGCAGGTGAATATCTTCCTCGGCCACCTCGGCATTACTCGCGGGAACCCGGATTACTATGCGATTCGCGTCCTGGACACGATCCTGGGCGATTCGCCGGGCTTCACCTCGCGCATCCCCCGGGTGCTGCGCGACGAGCAAGGGCTGGCTTACACGACCTATTGCCACACCGCGCGGAGCGCCGGCATCGATCCGGGCCGCTTCGTCGCCTACATCGGCACTTCGCCCGAGAATCAAGCGCGGGCCATCGAGGGCCTGCGCCGGCAGATCGAACTCATGACCGCCGCTGAGCCGGCCGTGGCGGAGGTGGAGAGCGCGAAGGCCTACCTCACCGGCAGCTTCGTCTTTGAGTTTGAGACCAACGAGCAGATCGCCGCTTTCCTCGTCCAGGCGGAGGTCCATCAACTCGGCTTTGATTACCTGGAGCGCTTCCCGAAAGAGGTCAACCGCATCGCCGCCCAGGATGTGCTGAGGGTTGCGCGGGAGTATCTTGATCCCCATAATCTTACCCTGGTGGTCGTCGGGCCGGTGGATGAGACAGGGCGAATCCTCAAGCAAGCCGAGCCGACCTGACGAAGAATGCGCTCCCGTCATCGGAGCTAAACCGATTCTCTTATGGGCCAGCGGCAGATTATTAATCAAGCCGGGACAACCCAACCGGCTGCCACCAACCAACCGACAAGTAATCGTGTCCGGATCGTCGTCGCGACCTCGGTCATGCTCTCGTTCATCTCCTTCTGGCGGGCGGCGGCGATCGTCCTCAACGACCTCGCCTCGACGGCCTACTACATCGGCGGCATCGCCGAGCAGACGGTGGGCAAAGCCGCCCCGTGGTTCATCCTGGGCGTGATGCTGTTTGCTTCCGCCGTGCGCGCGGTCTACGTTGAGAGCTGCGCCATGTTCGTGCGCGGCGGGGTCTATCGAGTGGTCAAAGAGGCCATGGGCGGGACGCTGGCCAAGCTCTCAGTCTCGGCCCTCATCTTCGATTACATCCTGACGGGGCCGATCTCCGGGGTCTCGGCCGGCCAGTATATCGCCGGGTTGATCAACGAAACAGCCAGGCACTTCGGCTTGGTCTCGGCCAACAGTAACCTGCTGCCGCCACACCTGACAGCGGTCTTGATCGCGATCGGGGTCGTCTTCTACTTCTGGCGGCTGAACATCGTCGGGCTGCACGAGTCCTCGGAGCGGGCGCTGCGCATTATGCAGGTGACCGCGGTCATGGTGGTGCTGATCATCATCTGGTGCTCGATTACCCTCATGATGCGGCCAGCCCCGCTGCCCCCGTTCCCTCTCCCGACCAGTAATCTCCACCTGACGGAGGGGGCGATGGGCTGGCTCAAGCACACGAGCTTGCCCTCGATCGGAGTGATTGGGCTGCTGATTGCGTTCGGCCACTCGGTGCTGGCGATGAGCGGCGAAGAGTCACTCGCGCAGGTCGCCCGTGAGATCGAGCATCCCAAGCTGCAGAACCTGAAACGCGCCGCCATTGTGATCTTCGTCTTCACCATCTGCTTCACCCCGGTGGTCGCGTTCTTTGCGGTCATGATCATTCCGGATGAGGTGCGCCCCCAGTATTACGAGAATCTGCTCTCCGGCCTGGCCATGAATGTTGCCGGGCCGGATTGGTTGAGGCTCTTACTCCAGGCCCTGGTCGTCGTGATCGGCTTCCTCATCCTCGCCGGCGCGGTTAACACCGCGCTCGTTGGCTCCAACGGGGTGCTCAACCGCGTCTCCGAAGATGGCGTGCTGACCGACTGGTTCCGGGCGCCGCAGAAGAAGTATGGCACGACTTATCGCATTATCAATCTGGTCGCGGCGCTCCAGGTGACGATCATTATCATCAGCCAAGGCAACGTGCTTCTTTTAGGTGAGGCCTATGCCTTTGGCGTGATCTGGAGCTTTACCTTCATGTCCAGCGCTATCGTCTTGCTTCGCTTCAAGCGCCCCGGACCGCGGGAATGGAGGGTGCCGCTCAACCCGCGCATCGGCGGGGTTGAAATTCCCGTCGGGCTGATTGCAGTCGCCCTCACCCTGCTCGCGCTGGCCCTCACCAACCTGCTGACCAAGCCAGTCGCGACTATTTCAGGTGTGATCTTCACGGCGGCGTTCTTCATCGTGTTTACGCTCTCCGAGCGGGCCACGGCGCGGAAGCGGCGGGCGACGGCCGAACTCGACAAGTTCAACCTCGTCCCCGAACAGACGGTGACTCGTGAGTTGGTCGGCGTCCGCCCGGGCGGCGTGCTCGTCACCGCCCGCGACTACAACAGTCTCCACTACCTCAAGAAGGCCCTCGCCGATGTCAACACCGATGAGCAGGACGTGACTGTCATGACCGTGCGGGTGTTGAAGGGGCCGAGCGCGGGCGAGGAGCAAATCTATGAAGACACGCTCTTCACCGACTACGAGCAACTGCTCTTCACGCGGGCGGTGGCGATTGCTGAAAAGCTCGGCAAGCAGATTCGGTTGCTGGTCGTGCCCTCGAACGACGCTTTCCAAGCCACCGTCATGACCGCCATTCAGCTTGAATGCTCGACGCTCGTGGCGGGCGTCTCGACCAAGATGAGTGCCGACCAGCAAGCCAAGCAGATCGGCGACGTGTGGGAGCAGATTCAGGATGAGCGGAAGCGGGCGCTGCGGGTGCTCAAGCTGATCTACCCGGACGGGACCGAGCGGGTTTACGAACTCGGGGCGCACCGGCCGAACATCACGCCGGAAGATGTCGAGTTGACCCACCGGCTGTGGCTGGAACTCTCGCGTGAGAATGAGAATCTTCACCACAACCAGATCGTCTCGGTCGCGCTGCGCCGCTTGGCCAAGGACCTGACGGGCAAGAAGCGTGCTGAAGTGATCGCGCAGTTTAAGGGCTCAGAGCCGGCCGACAGCGCGAAATCCCGTTAGCTTCCGGTTGAGAATGCCAGCGCTTGACTACCCGCCTGGGCGGCGTAGAATTGAATCCGATGCGGCAGTGATGCTCTGTGATCGAAGCATTACTGCCTTTTAGTTTGACTTGAAAACCATTGGCCTAAATCCGTTCTGATTTCTCAAGAGCGGATGCGGGGGACCCAACACGGCGCTCGCTTCACGAGCTGAGTGCCGCGGGGCGAATCAATCTCCCTTCTACTATCACAGGTGAATGGGAGGTGTAGGGCGACTTCCCAGCCCAAGCCCGTCAGCTAACCTCGTCGGCGTGAGCGGAAGGGACGGAAAGACCGTCTTCACTCCACCCGTTAGGCCGCCGGCGTGCCCCGAAGTGCGCCACGCGGCCTTTCTGCTTTCGGAGCGTCAAAGCTTGTCTCCTCGCCCTTCCAACGTTTCTTTCTTCTCAGGTAAAGGAGCGTGGGAGCAGATGTCTGCACAGATTGAAAAACAGACCAGTAAAACCATGAAGGTGGTCGTCGCGACCTCAGTCATGCTCTCGTTCATCTCCTTCTGGCGGGCCGCCGCGATCGTCCTCAACGACCTCGCCTCGACGGCCTACTACATCGGCGGCATCACCGAGCAGGCGGTGGGCAAAGCCGCCCCGTGGTTCATCCTCGGCGTCATGCTCTTCTCCTACGCGGTCCGCGCCGTCTACGTCGAAAGCTGCGCGATGTTCGTGCGCGGCGGAGTCTACCGAGTCGTGAAGGAAGCGATGGGCGGGACGCTGGCCAAACTCTCGGTCTCAGCGCTGATCTTCGACTACATCCTGACGGGGCCGATCTCCGGCGTTTCGGCCGGCCAGTACATCGCCGGGTTGATCAACGAGACCGCAAAGCATTTCGGCATTCACGGATATTTCGGCCCCGCGCACAACGATCTGCTGCCGACGGGTCTCACCGCGGTGCTCATTGCGCTGGGCATCGTCTTCTATTTCTGGCGGCTCAACATCATCGGGATTCACGAATCGTCGGAGCGGGCGCTACGGATCATGCAGGTGACCACGGTGATGGTAGTGATGATCGTTATCTGGTGCGCGATCACGCTCATCATGCATCCGGCGCCGCTGCCCCCGCTGCCTGTGCCGTCCAACCTACACTTCAGCGAGGACGCCCTCGGCTGGCTCACACACACGAGTCTGCCTTCGATTGGAGTAATTGGCATTCTGATCGCGTTCGGCCACTCGGTGCTGGCAATGAGCGGCGAGGAGTCGCTGGCGCAAGTCGCCCGTGAATTGGAGCACCCGAAGCTGAAGAACTTGAAGCGTGCCGGCTTCATCATTTTCATCTTCAGCATGGTCTTCACCTCGCTGGCTTCGTTCTTCGCGGTGATGATCATCCCGGACAGCGTGCGCCCCGAGTATTACAACAATCTGCTCTCCGGCCTGGCGATGAATGTGGTCGGGCCGGAGACACTGAAACTGTTATTCCAAGCCTTCGTGGTGATCGTCGGTTTCCTGATCCTCGCTGGCGCGGTGAATACGGCGATCGTCGGTTCCAACGGCGTGCTCAATCGCGTCTCCGAAGACGGTGTGCTGACCGACTGGTTCCGCGCGCCGCAGAAGAAGTACGGCACGACTTACCGGATTATCAACCTGGTCGCGCTGCTTCAGGTGGCGACGATTATCATCAGCCAAGGTAACGTGATCCTGCTCGGCGAAGCCTATGCCTTCGGTGTGGTCTGGAGCTTCACCTTCATGTCCACCGCGATTGCGCTGCTCCGCTTCCGGCGCCCTGGTCCACGAGAATGGAGAGTGCCGCTCAATCCCCGCATCGGCGGGGTTGAGATTCCTATGGGGCTCATCTCGGTCGCCCTCGTGCTGCTCGCGTTGGCCCTCACCAACCTGCTCACCAAGCAGGTCGCGACCATTTCGGGCGTGATCTTCACAGCCGCGTTCTTCATCATGTTTACGCTCTCTGAACGAGCGACAGCGCGACGACGGGAGACAGCGGATCTCGATAAGTTCAACCTCGTGCCCGAGCAGACGGTGACCCGCGAGCTGGTCGGCGTCCGCCCGGGCGGCGTCCTGGTCACCGCCCGCGATTACAACAGCCTCCACTACCTCAAGAAGGCGCTCACCGACGTCAACACTGATGAGCAGGACGTGACTGTCATGACCGTGCGCGTCCTGCGGGGGCCGAGCGCAGGCGAAGAGCAGATCTACGAAGACACGCTCTTTACTGACTACGAGCAACTGCTCTTCACGCGGGCGGTGGCCGTGGCCGAGAAGCTCGGCAAGCAGATCCGGCTGCTGGTCGTGCCCTCGAACGACGCTTTCCAAGCCACCGTCATGACCGCCATTCAGCTTGAATGCTCAACGCTGGTCGCAGGCGTCTCAACCAAGATGCCAGCCGATCAGCAGGCCAAGCGGATCGGCGACGCCTGGGAGCAGATTCAGGATGAGCGGAAGCGGGCGCTACGAGTGCTCAAGCTGATCTACCCGGACGGGGCCGAGCGGGTTTACGAACTCGGGGCGCACCGGCCGAACATCACGCCGGAAGACGTCGAACTGACCCACCGGCTGTGGCTGGAACTCTCGTGCGAGGACGAGAACTTCCACCACAATCAGATCGTCTCGGTCGCGCTGCGCCGCCTGGCGAAGGATTTGACAGGTAAGAAGCGTGCTGAAGTGATTGCGCAATTGAAGAGCCTGAAGTAAGGATCTGTAAAAAATTTAAGTCGGTCATCTGATGCAGACCTGCTCACCGCAGAGGACGCTGAGGGAGCGCAGAGAAAGAGAGCCATCTCTGCGTTGGCTCAGCGTCCTCTGCGCCTCTGCGGTGAGAGAAGCCTTGATCATTCGCGATCATGAAGTTGACCAACTCATTTTCTTACAAGCTAAGAGTCGGCTTCGGTCCTACTATGGAACGCGTGCGGGCAAAGTTTTTTGAGACGGGCGGCACGGGCTACCTCGCCGCCGTACTCGGCATTGCCGTGATCACTAGCGTGCTCGCTCCGTTTTATGACCGGATCAGCCTGACGACATCATCTATGTGGAAGGACAAGACTAATCTCCTGTCCCAAATTCTCCTGGCGATGGCTCAACCGCGCGCCGAGGCGTCCGCCGCTCGGCCCGAGCGTGGATAAGTTGATACATCGCGGGCAGCACGAGCAGAATGAGGACCGGTGCCGTGGTCATGCCCCCGACAACCACTCGCGCCAGTGGCCGTTGTGTCTCCGAGCCGATGCCCGTCGCAATCGAGGCCGGGAAGAGACCAATCGCCGCCGCCAGGGCCGTCATCAACACCGGTCGCAGCCGCAACTCCGAGCCGCGGATGACTGCCTCCTGAAGGTCGCTGCCTTGGTGGCGCATCTCTTTGATGTAGGAGATGAGAATCACGCCATCCAAGACCGCGACGCCGAAGAGTGAAATAAAGCCCACGGCCGCCGAGATGCTGAAATTCGTCTGCGTGGCGAGCAACGAGACCAGCCCGCCAATCAGCGCCAGCGGCACCGCACCCAACACCAGCAGCGCGTCGCGCAGGTTGCGGAAGTGGCTATAGAGCAGCGCGAAGATGAGCAACAGACTGATCGGCACGACCACCTCCAAGCGCTTGACCGCTTCCTGCAACTCCTGAAACTCGCCCGCCCATTCGTAGTGATAGCCCGTCGGCAGCGTGACTTGCTGTTTGATCTTCGTTTCGGCTTCGGCAATGGTGCTTTGCAGGTCGCGGCCACGCACGCTGAACTTGACCGGGAGGTAACGGCTGTTGTCTTCGCGGTAGATGAACGAAGCCCCGGTTTGTTTGACCACTTCCGCGACTTGCTTGAGTGGGATCCGTCCGCCATCGGGCGTCGAGACCGGGATGTTGGAGATGGACTCAGCCTGATCGCGGTACGGCGGCAAGAAACGCACGACCACATCAAACCGCCGTTCGCCGTCGAGCACTTGTGTCACCGCTTGCCCGCCAATCGCGGCTTGCACCACGCCGTTGACATCGCCCGGCAGCACGCCGTAGCGCGCCGCCGCTTGCCGATCCACGCGGATCAGCAGATTGGGCTGGCCGAGCTCACCGAACACGCCGAGGTCGGCCACGCCCGGCACCGTCTTCATCACCCCCGCGATCTGGTTGGCCGTCGCTTCGAGCTGCTCCAGATCCTCGCCGAAGAGCTTGATCGAGTTCTCGCCTTTGACGCCCGACATGGCCTCCTCGACGTTATCTTGAATCGTCTGCGAGAAGTTGAAGGTCACACCCGGAAACTGCTTCAACTCCGCTTCAATCCGACGCACAAGGTCTGGCTTGGTGACGCCCTGGGGCCACTCCTCGCGCGGCTTGAGATTGACGAAGAACTCGCAGTTGAAATAGCTCGTCGGGTCCGTGCCGTCGTCCGGGCGGCCAAGCTGGCTGACCACGGTCGTCACCTCCGGATATTTCTTGAAGACGGCGCGCATCTGGTCAACTAAATCGGTCGCGTAACTGAAAGCGATCGTGTTGGGCAGCGTCGCCCGCACCCAGAGATTGCCCTCTTCGAGCTTCGGCATGAACTCGCCGCCCATGAAAGGCAAGGTCGCGAGCGTGCCGCTCAGCGCCAGGACCGCCAGCGCGACGGTCAACGCCGGACGCGCGAGCGTCCCGCGCAGCAGCCGCGAATAGACGCGGCGGATGCCGCGCACGACGAACGTCTCGCGCTCCGCCTCCTGCGGCTTGAGCACGAGCGAGGCCATGACCGGCGAAAAGGTCAGCGCGATCAGCAGCGCTCCCGTCAGCGCGAAACCGTAGGTCAGCGCCATCGGCCCAAAGACCTTGCCCTCGACGCCTTGCATGGTGAAGAGCGGCAAGAACGCGGCGACGATGATCGCCGAGGAGAAGAAGATCGGGCTGCCCACCTCCTTCGCCGCCTTGACCGTCGTCCACTTCACGTTATGACGGTAGGGGTGCTGCGGTTCCGCGAGGTGGCGATAGATGTTCTCGACCATGACCACCGAAGCATCCACGATGATCCCGAAATCAATCGACCCCATCGAGATCAAATTGGCCGAATCGCCGCGCAGCACCATGACGATGAAGGTGAAGAGCAGCGAGAGCGGAATCGAGAGCGCGACCACGAGCGACGCCCGCAGATCGCCCAGGAACGCGAGCAGGATGAAAGCCACCAGGATCATGCCTTCGACCAGCGTATGCGTGACGGTTTCAGTGGTGATGTTGATCAGGTTCGTGCGGTCGTAGTAAGGCACGATGCGCATGCCTTTAGGCAGGATGCCGTGGTTGAGCAGCTCGACTTTTTCCCGCACGTGCTCCAGGGTCGGCAGCGACTTCTCGCCGCGGCGCATCAGCACGATGCCTTGCACGATGTCGGTCTCATGATCTTTGCCGACGCGCCCGATCGGCACCTTGCCGCCGACGCACACCTCGCCGAGTTGTTTGAGGAAGACCGGCGTCCCCTGCTTGGCCGCGACCACGACGTGGGCGATGTCTTCGGTATCTTTGAAGAGACCGATGCCGCGCACGATATAACTTTGCACGCCGAGCTCGAGGTAGTTGGCGCCGACGTTGGAATTGCTGTTGGCGATGGCCGCCATCACCTGCGGGACGGTGAGGTTGAAGGCGATCAGTTTGTTGGGATCGAGGTCCACGTGAAACTCTTTGGTCGGCCCGCCAAAAGAGACGACATCGATCACGCCCGGCACCTGCTTGAACTGCCGTTCGAGGATCCAATCCTGCGCCACCTTGAGATCCATCAAACTGTGGCCCTCACCGACCAACTGATAGCGGTAGATTTCGCCCACGGCTGAAGTCGGTGACAAGGCGGGCTGCACGCCCGCCGGGAGCGTGACCATTTGCAGGCGATTGAGCACCTCCTGCCGATCAAAGTTGTAGTCGGTGTCGAACTTGAAATAGCACTTGATGTCCGAGAGGCCCGAGAGCGAAATCGACCGGAGGTGATCCAGACCGGGCATGCCGTTGAGGATGGTCTCCAAGGGCAGGGTGATCTGCCGCTCCATCTCCTCCGCCGACCAGCCCGCATTCTGCGCGATGACTTCGATGGTCGGCGGCGACGGATCAGGATAGGCTTCGATGTTGAGGTACTTGAACGCGAAGAGTCCGCCGACCAACAGCAGGACCGAGAGCGCGATGATCAGCAGTCGCTCGCGCAGGACGATTTCAATGAGCTTGCCCATGAGTTCACCTCCTAGATTTCAATCCCCAATCTCACATGTCGAATCTCAGCTCTCAGACGTGACCTGACCGAACGCTCATCGCTCCTCGAGCTAGACCGGCTTCAGCCTTGGGGTTTGCTGATTTCTTGAGCAAGAGGGTGCCGCTGTCAGCAGCCCGACCGTGAGGGAGGGCGCAGCGGGAGCGCCCTCCCTCACGGTCGGGCTGCTGACACCTCAGGCGGTCATCCAGATCTTGGTGCGCCAGGCATATAGCTCGTTGAAGAGCCAACCGTGCTACCGGCGGCCGGGCATCGCGGAAAGCTCAGACTGCGCGCAAGACCCAGGCGTCTTGCGCGACTGAAGCGTTTGCCCAACTCGCGGCGCTCGCCGCCACGATGAATGATCGCTGGTTAGAATCGAGAATGACGTCTACTAGGAGAGGCGAAGCGGAGGGCCTCGTTCGTGAAGGGCGGAAAAGAAGATGGTCAGACCGCGGCCTCGCTCGATCCCGGCCATGGAGGGCGCGGACGGAACAGCCAGGTCCGGTTGACTGTCGAGCGCCAGATCCGGCCAGGACGAAGGCGGTGAGACACAGGCCGATTCCTGCTCAGCTCCTCTCTGGGAGATGCCGGAATCAGCACTCATGCCGAGCAGCGAGCCGATCTCGGCAGCGTAGGCTTGAGGATCCTTGGCCCGCTCAAAATTCCCGGCGCCATCGCCGAGCCAGACCACCGCGATTTGCGGCTGGGTCTGCGACACCCAGACCAGGTCCAGATCATTGTCGTGGTCAATGTCTCCGGACAGCAGCGTCCCGCGATCAAAGGTCTCCGTCTCGAATGAGAGATGGGTGACCCACGAACGGCTGAGGCTGACCGCAATGCTTTTGTGCCGTCCGCTCGCAGACAACTCTGCCTGGTCGAGCTTGTGGTCTCCATCAAAATCTGAGAAGAGCGGACATGATGGCGGGGGAACGAAGCGAGAGGCGCCCGCTCGATGCGGCGGCGCGATCCAGGCACCTGCCGAGGCACTCATCAGCCACGGCGCCACGATCAATGCCGCCGCTACGATGCCGACTATCCTTTTTAGGCCTCTACGCGTTCGCATGTAACGGACGAAAATAGCACGACAGTTAAGGCTGTCAAGTGAAAAATGTTGTGTTGCTCTTCAGCCGCGATGCCAGGCGGCGGTTCTTTGGGACAGGCGTCGTTACAGTACCGGGAGCGGTAGCGATTGGGTGGACTCGTGAAGTGCGCTCTCCGGGAGCACCCGGTCGCTACCGCTCCTGGTACTGTACCAATGTTAGCTCACGGCGCGCGAGCTAAGCCGGAGGAAGCTTGACAGGACCTGAGCTTTGGCATCGCGGCAATCACATCCTGATCAACGTCCGTTCATCGTCCGCCACTACGCCGAAGGCTGCGCGCCTGTGCCGAATGCCCGTGATCATTGGCGGCGAAGTGGGCCAGCTTGCGAGTCTTAAGGTCCACGGTCACGGCATCGTCCGGCGTCTTGGCCCCGGCTCCATCACTCGCCGGATGATACTCGATGCGCAACTGCGCCGCTGTGGCCACGATGCGCAGATAGCCAAAGTGACCAGGCGCGGCATCGTAGTTCTCGAGCACGACCTGATCGGTATGGGCTTGGGCCGGCTGAATGATCTGCGGTGCGCGAGGCGGGCTGCCGGTCCTCGCCAGCGGCTGCGCGTTGTGGCCGCCGTTGCCGCAGACGAGGTACGGGATTTCTGTGCCGTCTGCCGTTCGGGTCCGAGTGAAGCGCTGGTAGTTGTGCGCGTGTCCGGACAGGAACGCATGCGGCCGGACGCCGACCGTGTCGCAGATGCTGTCGATCTGGTTCAGCAGGTCGACGCTCCAACCATGCCTGGAGCCGGCGGTGTAGGGCGGATGGTGATCCGCAATCATGAGCGCGCCCGCATATTTTTCCGACTTCACGCGAGTCAGCGCGGCCTTGAGGTAATCGAGCTGGGAATTTCCGATCGTCTTGTTGGCGATGACCCCTGGATCCTCAAGCGCGTTGCTGTAGATCGCGAGGATGCGCACGAACGGCGCCTCGAAGGTAAAGAACACGCCCGGCTGGATCTGCGCGGTCCGCGACAGGCCGCCGGCCGCCGGCGTGACCACGAAAGTCTCGGAGCAGAAGTTTCGGAGAAAGGCTGCCAGACTGGCCGTGTGGACGTCCGGCGCCACCATTCCATCATGGTTGCCGGCAGCCGCCAGGATGGGCGCAGGATAATCCCGATACGGCTCGTAGAATTGGTCGTAATAGTATTGCGCCTCACCGAAGCTGTAGACGATGTCGCCCAAAAGGAAGCAGAACTGAGGCACCTCCTTGGCAATGGCTTCATTGAAGTCGGTCACCATTTTGTCGGTGACCAGGTTTTGCGTTTGGGGGCCGCGCGTGCTGCCGCAGTCGCCTGTGGCGTGAAACACGATTTGGCCTCCACTGGTGATCTTCTGAATCGCCCCCTTGTTGCCGCCGAAGACCTGCTCAAGCGTCAACCGCGGCTCGACGCCGCCGCGCGGCGCGGGAAACGGCAGCGGTTGAATCAAGCCCGCTTTGTTGAGCGCGTCGATCTTCTTGTAGGCCGGGCCGTCGGAGGGATGGTTGACGCGGAACTTGGTCGGGTCCGCGGTCGGCTCTGGCTGCGCAAAGACCGGATGTCCGACTTGTCTAACTGGGGCGGGGTTGGCGGGAGGTGCCGCAGGCGCGCCTCCGGGCCGCTTCTGCGCGGGTTTACGTGCTGGCATGATGTCCTCCTATCCTGAATACTGTTTTTGTTTCAACGAGCCTCTCAGAGCGCTCATCAATCAGGTTTCTGAGCTGACCTTTGATCAACCCGTTGGCTCATGGTCTTGCCTGGCAATTGCTTCAATCAGCCGCCCAGATCGCCATCGAGCGCCTGGTGATTGCCTGGTGGTGATCAGTGCGGCGGTGAGAGCGGTTAGAAAAGTAAGAACGCCTTGATCGCCAACCCCACCCCGATCAAGCCCAAGGCGAGGCTCGTATACCAAAACGATTTTTTCTGGACCAGGACGGCAATCGCTCCGATGGCGGTGGCGACTTGAAAAATCGTCACTGCATAAGCAAAGAACTCATGGATGTGGGTGGCGTGTTTGCTCTCGCGCGTTTGTTCCTCGGCCTCCTTCCGGATCTCTTCCTGTTCATTCTTGTAGCGCGCTTTCTCCGCCGGGTCCGGCGTCACGATGCCTTTGATACTTTTGGCTTGATAGTATGACCACCGGTCTGAGGCCTCGATCTTCGCCTGGATGGCGCGATCCGCTTCGTGGGTGGAAAGCAGGTTGCTCACGGCGGCCAGCATCGCTAAGAGCGCGGTCGTCAGCCCAACCTTCTCGGCCCAGGAAATCTGATGGCCATGCTCATGAATTAGCTCGTGCAGGTGCTCGGTATTGACTTCTTGCTCTTCCATCGTTTGCTCCTGAGCTCGCCCATCGTCAATCCAATTACTCCCTCGCTCAGTACTGCAGGATCGGGCGCACGGCGTTCGCGCTGGCGAGAATCGCCGAGCCGTTGCTGATCAGCGCGGTGAAGCCCGGACTGACCAGGCCGCTGGGGATGGCGAGCGCGAAGGCGAGCGTATTCAGCCCGGCGATGATCGCGTAATTCTGCTTGATCAGACTGATCGCCTCAGTTGAGATGTCGATCGCGCTGATCAGCTTCCACAGATTCTCTTCCATCAAGACGACATCCGCGGCTTCGCGCGCCACCTCCGCGCCGTTCTTCATGGCAATCCCGACATCGGCGTAAGAGAGCGCGGGCGAATCGTTGATGCCGTCGCCGACCATGGCCACGGTCCGGCCCTCACGCTGAAGCCGCTGCACGATCTCTGCCTTTTCGGCGGGCAAGATGTCAGAGAAAAAACGGTCGAGGCCGAGCCGGGCGGCGACCGCGCTGGCGACGGTGTGATTGTCTCCGGTCAGCATGACGATGTCGCGCACGATGCGATTGTGCAGCGTCCTGATGACGGCCGGAGTTTCAGGGCGAAGCTGGTCGGCGTAGGGAATCAGGCCGATGACTTCATCATCCACCGCGAAGAGCAGCGACGAGCAACCTTTTTCATTGATGGCTTTCAGGTCCGGCCCGGCGCCATTGAGCTGAACGGCTCGCGCGCGCATAAACCGCTCGCTGCCGACCCGCACCAGGTAACCATTGACCTGCACTTCGACGCCCAGGCCGATGTGATAATGCGATTCCTCGCGCTCCGGAATCTTCAGCCCGGCTTCGTGCGCTTTGGCCAGGATCGCCTGGGCCACCGGATGCTTGAGCCGCGCCTCGGCGGCGGCGGCGAGCGCGAGGATCTTGGCTGGCGGGAAACTCCGCTGATGATACGAAGTGATCTCGAGCACGTGCGGGACGCCTTGCGTGAGCGTCCCGGTTTTATCGAAGACGATGGTATCCACCTGGTGAAGTTTCTCCAGGTGGCTGCCGCTCTTGATGAGGATGCCTTGCCGCGCGGCATGCGTCATGGCGGCCAGCACCGAAGTCGGCGCCGCGACGCGAATGCCGGTGCCGTAGTCGATGATCACCATCGAGAGCAGGCGATTGAGGTCTCCGCTCAGCGCATAGATGCCACTCGCCACTCCGAGCGAGGGCGCGACCAGTTTGTCGGCAAACCTTTCGGCGTAATTTTGAATGCGCGTCTCGCCGACCGGCGCCGACTCAACCAAATGCACGATCTGCGCGGCAGTCGTCTCATGGCCGACGCGGTCCGCGCGCAGATAGAGCTTGCCTTCGCGGACGACGGTCGCCGCATAAACCTTCTCGCCGATCCGCCGCTCAATCGGGAGCGACTCGCCGGTGATCGTTTTTTGATCCACGCTGGCGCGCCCGCGCAGCACTTCACCATCGACCGGAATCATCCCGCCCGGATAGACGATCACCGTTTCGCCGCGCGCGATCTCAGTGACGGCGACCTCGACTTTCTTCTCGCCGCGCAGCACCCACGCCTTCCGTCCCTGATAATCGAGCAAGTCCGCGATCGCGCGCTTCGATTTGGCGGCCGTGCGGTCACGGATGTAGTCGCCCAGGCTGATCAGCCAGGTCATAAACGCGCTTGTAAAGAGATTGCCTTGCAGCGTGGAGATGGTGATGGCGAGAGAGTCGAGAAAATCCACGTTGAGCCGCCGTTCGTGGCGCAGCACATTGAAAGCGCGCTTGAGAATGGGCAGTGAGTTGTAGCCGACGAGCGGGAGCGCGAGCGCCAGGCCAACGGGGCCGCCCAGCAGGCTCAAGGCGAGCGAGGCCGTCTCTAGCACGAGCGGCGGCAACGCTTGCCCTGCGCTGGCAGAGCCTGGCGCTGAGGCAGAGAGAGAGAGGTTTTTTTCCGCCTCATCATTCTCTGCTGGCGTTGCTGGCTGGCTAGCAGCGAGCGCGAGCAACCGTGGGAGCGTCAGGGTGTTCAAGGCGCGTTCCAACTTGCTCAGCGTGTCGGACCGGTGAGCGTCATAATCAATCACCACCGAGGCGCAGGCCCGATTGACGCGCACGCCGGTGACGCTTGCTTGCGTCGAGAGCAATTGCTCGACGGCCGCCGCGGCCTTCTCCTGCCCGATCACAGGCACGCACAGCCGAATGCGGCCCGGAATCGCATGTCGCACTTCGTAATCGATAGCCATACCGATTTAGCCGCGCTTCCTCGCCTTTTTACTTCTCAAGTTCACCACCTTGGGCCGCGCCGCGGGCGCTGGCTGCGGCGGTTCGTCATGAATCACTTGATGCTCTTCCACCCTGACGCCCGGATGCGGGTGGTGCAACGCGACAAACGAGTTGAAAGAGAAGATGGCGAGCGTGACCCACAACGGGGTCACAGCTTCTGTTTCCGCTTCCAAAAACGCATAGACCGCCAGCCCGAGCGGCAGCAGCACCTTCAAGTCAAGATTGTTGTCGGTCGCCCGCTTGATGCCCTCATCGATCTGCTTGACGAAGTTGACGACGGTGCGCGCCGTCTCCGAATGCGCCGCCAGGAATTCAGCTTCCGCCTCGATCTTCGCCGCGAGCTCATCGGCCTCGAACAACTCCGGCGGTTTGAGCGCGAACAAGCCCTCGCTCTCAGCATGCTCGGCGAGCTGAGTATGAAAATCCTCGTGCTGATCGGCGTCGTAGTGAACCAGCACGCTGCCGGTAGCCGGATTGATCTCGACCTGCTTGACGCCAGAGAGCGGCGAGATGGATTGCTGGATTTGCAGGAGCAATTGGTGGTCGCCCTTGGCCTGCGGCAGCTTGACGCGCATCCGGCCGGGAATATGGTGGATGACCTGCGCGTGATGAGTCATGGTTCTAGCTTCTCCTTCCTGTCGCGCGCACACCACGAGAGCGCTCCGGCGGCCAGCCTTGATGAGCCCGACCGCGAAGACCTCTCACGTCTTGGCCAGCAATGAGGGTGGCGCCGAGTCAAGCCTACGCGCGGCGCGACCTGGCCGTCTGGCGCGTCGTGCGGGGGCCGCTCGTTTTCGCCTCCTGGCCATCCTGTCCCGCGCGCGCCTCGGCCACCAGGTCCTGGAACTGCTCGCTCGCTTCAGCCGCCATCTCTTTGGTCTTCTGGGCGGTGGCATAACTGGCACGCACTGCCGTCTTGACCACCGGGCGGAGAATTCCTCCGAGCGACGGCAGGAACTTCGGGGCGAGCATCGCGGCGACACCGATCGCCATGCCTGGCAGCAGTTCCGGCGCGAGCACCGCGACGGCGATGCCGGTGGCTACCGCGACGGTCATACTGCCGTCTTCTATCGCCGCCGCGCTGGTGTGTGCGGCCTGGTGGCTTGCATTCCCATGGTCCCGTTTGGTTTCTTCGGCCATAATCATCCTTTACGCTCGCCTGTTCCCAGATCCTCATTGATCCTGACACCGCCCCATGCCCTGGGTAGCGAGACACCGGTGCGGCGACCGACTTAACTAAGATCTAGCGACGGACGAATAGACGTTTGTTCTGTAGGGGAATGAAGTTGTTTAGGAGAGAAGCGTTGGCGGGCCGCGTTCGCGCAAGTAAGCCAAGCAGAGCATGAGGCCACGACGCCGGTGGTGGCGGGGAGCAGCAAGATGAGACTGCGCTGTAATCTCAACTCGGTTCGATGGCGCGAGGCCGCATGAGGTCGAGGGGACAGAGGCGTAAGGGGAATCATCTCCCGGGGATCCATTGGAAACGCCGGAATCAGTGCTCTCGCCGATCAAAGCACCGAGCTTGCCCGCATAAGCCTCCAGATTCTTGGCCCGCTCGAAATTCCCTCGCCCATCACCGAGCCAAACCACCGCCGCCTGGGGCTGCCCTGGTGGCATCCAGATCAGATCCAAGTCACTGTCGTGGTCGATATCTCTCGAGAGCAAGACGCCTTGAGGCTCAGACCCCGTGTCAAAGTAAAGCGTGCTCCGCCACGAATTGCCGAAGCGGATCCGGATGCTCCGATGCGCGCCCAGCGAATCAAGCTCCACCTCATCTGGCTGATTGTCTCCATCGAAGTCAGCATACAGAGATCGCGGCAGCAAGGGATTGAAGGGGGGCAGGTGGTTCCGAGATTGACGCGTCGGGTGAGTGCCCACCGAGAGCGGCGCCAGCCCGAGCGCAACCATCAGGGCCAGGATTACTGTGACGGCAATTCTTCTTGTCCACCTGGGGCTTGGCATTGGATGAGAACTTATCACAATCACGGCCTCTTAACAAACCGATTGGGAGATTCAGATCCAACACGCGACATTGGCAAGTTGACGAGAAAGTGGCAGATTACATCCTTGGCCGTCGTCTGTCGCGCGCGCCTACTGGACGCCAGCGTGGACGATAAGCGATGATTGCCCTTGAAGATTAGCCGAAGCCAGTGATAGTCGAACTGATGGGCTCGGTAATTAAGTGGACAGCATGTTGACCAGCATCCTTCAGAACAGAGCGGCTGGCTACCTGTCGGCCGTGCTTGGCATCGCCGCAGTTATCGCCCTGCTCGCCCCTTTTCACAGCCAGACCAGTCCGACCACCGTCGCCCTGGCCTTGCTGTTGATCATCCTCTTCGTCGCGACCGGGTGGGGGAGCCGGCCGGCCCTCGTCGCTTCAGGGCTCGGGATGCTGTGCTTCAACTTTTTCTTCTTGCCGCCCGTCGGCACCCTGACCATCGCCGACCCGCAGAACTGGGTGGCGCTCGTCGCCTTCCTGTTGACCGCATTGACGGCCGGGCAACTCTCAGCCAGGGCGAAGCGGCGGGCCGAAGAGGCGGAGGTGGGGCGGCGTGAGATCGAACGTTTATACGACGAGCTGCGCACCGTCTTTGAGCGCGCCAGCCACGCCGAGGCGCTCCGGCAAAGCGAGCAGTTGAAATCGGCCCTCCTCGACGCCGTCACGCATGACCTGCGTACGCCGCTGACGGCCATCAAAGCCTCGGTCACGACGTTGCTCAGCGAAGTCGGCCAAGGCGAGGCGGTCACGCTCGATGACGAAGGGCGGCGGGAATTCCTGGAGGTGATCAATGAGGAGGCCGACCGGCTCAACCGCTTCGTCGAAAGCATCGTCGAGCTGGCCCGGATCGAAGCCGGAGAGTTGCAGTTGCGCCGCCGCTGGGCCACCGTCGAAGAGATCATCACGCTGACCCTCAAGCGCACCCACGCGCTCACGCACCAGCATCACATCCGGGTCTTGCTCGGCTACGAGCTGCCAGCGGTGCGGGTCGATGCGGGGGCGCTGGCGGAAGTCCTCTACACGCTCCTTGACAACGCCACCAAGTATGCCCCGCCGGGGACGCACATCCGCGTGACGGCGGACCGCGATGGCGAAGCGATGGTGCAAATGGCGGTCGAGGATGAAGGGCGCGGCATCCCGCCGGAGTTGCGCGAGCGCGTCTTCGACAAGTTCTTCCGCGCCACTCGCGACGGCGCCCCCAGTCCTCGCCGGGCGGCCGGCATCGGCATGGGGTTGGCCATCGCCCGCGGCATCGTCGAAGCGCACGGCGGGCGGATCTGGGCCGAAGAGGGCGCTGGCAGTCGCGGCACACGCGTGGTCTTCACCGTCCCGATCGGCGATGAAGAGTCGCCCGCGACACAGACAGAAGAACGCTTGCCGGCAGGCGAAGCGATCATCTCCACGCAACACGCTGAGAGACGGCCATGACCGAGCCGAGCCGCATCCTGGTAGTGGACGACGAGCCGCAAATCACCCGCGTGCTGCGCCGCAGCCTGGCGACGCACGGTTATGAAGTGCAGGTAGCGGCCGATGGCGAAGAAGCGCTCGCGACCTTTAGCACCTGGCCGCCCGATCTGGTCGTGACTGATCTCTCTATGCCCAATATGGGCGGGCTGGAACTCTGCCGGCGCCTCCGCGCCACTTCTCGCGTGCCAATCATCGTGCTCTCAGTCAAAGGTGAAGAGCGCATCAAGGTCGAAGCTTTGGATGCGGGTGCAGATGATTATGTGACTAAACCGTTCGGCATGGGTGAACTGCTCGCGCGAGTGCGGGCGGCGCTGCGGCGTGGGCCGACGGCGGCCGAAAGTGAGATCCAGACGATTGACACGGGCGATTTCCACGTTGACCTTGAAACCAGGGGCATCACCGTGCGCGGCCAGGAAGTGCACCTGACGCCGAAAGAGTATGACTTGCTGGCCTATCTCATTCGTCACTCCGGGAAGGTGTTGACCCACCGGATGCTACTCGGCGCCGTGTGGGGCGGCGACTACGTCGAGCAGACCGAGTACCTGCGCGTCTTCATCGGCCAACTGCGCAAGAAGATCGAGCCCGACCCGGCCAAGCCGCGCTACATCGTCACCGAGCCGTGGATCGGCTACCGCTTCAACCCTGGCACCTGACCTTCATGGCGCCGACTTGGAGGCGGCCCGCCGTGGCGTCAGCCGCTTCAGTCAACGCCGACCACTTTACTCCGGCGCTCAATGAGAACCGTGTCTCGCCATATGCCATTCAGCTTCGCGATCCGCTCGCGCCTGCCGATCTCTCGAAAACCGTGGCTCTGGTGCAAGGCGAGACTCGCTCTATTCTCCGGGAAGATGCTCGCTTGCAAAGTCCAGATTCCAGCTTCCTCCGACTTGGCAATGAGCGCGGCCAGCAGCGTCCGGCCGAGGCCTTGTCCTTGATGGGCAGTTCCAACGTAGACGCTGACCTCGGCCACGCCCGCATACACCGCGCGACTTGAGACCGGGCTCAGCGCCGCCCATCCCGCAATTAGCTCTCCGGCCCTCGCCACCAATCGGCACTCTGGCAGGTGGCCGATATCCCACTTCTCCCAACCTGGAGCCGCGGTTTCAAAGGTGGCGTGCCCGGTCGTCATGCCTTCGAGATAGATCGCACGGACCTGCTCCCAATCATCAGCCTGCATGTTGTCTATGATTAAATCCATGACTTAAGCCCCTCGACAGCTCAGAGCCCGGCTCACCGGGTTGCGCTTGTAGCCTGAAGCCTCGTTCTGCGGCTCAATTCTAAATTGAACCGCGCAAAATTGGGACAGGCGCTTCAGACAGCGCGGGGAGCGCGAGCGACCTGATGGCCTCGCGAGGCACCCCCTGCGCAAGCATCAGGCCGCTTGCGTTCCCCGTACTGTTTACAAGGTTGCGCCACTATCTGAAATTTGTTAGTCTCTCAATTCAATTAGAGTGCGAAAGTGGCGGAATCGGCAGACGCGCCAGGTTTAGGCCCTGGTACCGCAAGGTGTGGGGGTTCGAGTCCCCCCTTTCGCATCAAAATCAACGCTCGACTCCACCAATCGTTTCAGTGCCCAACGATTTTAAGTCCCGCCCGGCTTGGCTCGAATCCTTGTCACTAGGACGCAAGGTGGCATAACTTGGCTCAGACAGTCCAGGTAACGTGGAGGGCGAGTCGGCTACTATCAATCGTTAAGGAAGGTGCTTGTGAGTTTGAAACTAGAAGTTGCTGTTGCTGATACGACTGAGTGTAAGAAGGACCTGACCATCGAAGTCTCCGCCGATGAGGTTCAGGAGCAGTTCAATAAAACCTATGAAGCCTACAGCCGCTATGCCAAGGTGCCGGGCTTCCGCCCCGGCCATGTGCCGCGTGGTGTGGTCAAGCAGCGCTTCGCCAAGGACATCAAAGATGAGGTGCTCGGCCAGTTGCTGCCGCACGCGCTCGAACACGTGATCGTCGATCATAAGCTGCACGTCATCGGCTCGCCTCAGATCAACGACATTTCCTTCAACGAAGGCGAGCCGCTGCGCTTCAAAGCGAGCGTCGAAGTCGTGCCGGAGTTCGAGGTCAAGCAGTACAAGGGACTCAAGGTGACCAAGCGGGTGGCGCGGGTGACCGAAGAGGACGTTGCTGAGGTGCTCAATCAAATGCGGGAGGGGATGGCGCAACTGGTGCCGGTTGAGGACCGCCCGTCCGCAGACGGTGACTACGTCTCGGTGAATCTGGTTGGCCAGTACGTCGAGCCGGCGGCAGGGGAAGACCTCGAAGACCTCAAGGTGGATGATGTCGTGATCGAACTCGGGGCCGAGGGCGTGCAGCCGGAATTCAACGACCACCTGCGCGGCGTCAAGGCCGGCGACGGGCGCGAGTTTCGCGTCAAGTACCCGGAGGAGTTCAACGCCAAGAACCTGGCGGGCAAGACGCTCGACTTCACCACCACCGTCGTGGCCGTGCGCAAGAAAGAACTGCCCGAACTCGATGACGACTTCGCCCAGGAGGCAGGGGAGTTCCAAACGCTCGAAGAATTGCGCCGCCGGGTGCGCGAAGACCTCGAGCGCAACGCCGAGCTGGAGGCCAGCCAGAGATTGCGCGATGACTTGATGGAGCAGATCCTCAACGCCTATGACTTCCCGGTGCCGGAGTCACTCGCCGAGAAGCAGGCCACCGAGCGGCTGCGCGAGTTCGTCTACCACATGATTCGCAGCGGCGTCTCGCCGCAATCGGCCAAGGAGATCAACTGGGAGGAGCGCCAGGCCCAGGAGCGGCTCCGCGCGGTGCGCGACGTGCGGGCGGCTTTGGTCATCGGGCGCATCGCTGAGGCTGAAGGCGTGCGCGTCGGGGAAGCGGAGATTGACGCCGAACTCAGACGCTTCGCCGAGGCCACGCGTGAGCTGGAGGATGCGGTGCGGGCTCGCTTGACAAAGGAGGGGGGGCTGGCTAGTATCGAAAACAGGTTGCGCTACCAGAAGGCGCTTGATGTGGTAGTCGAGAACGCTGATGTTACTACTGAAGAGTTCACTGACAATCAAGAAGCTGATCGGGCTGCGAGCGGGGCGCCAGCGCAATCAGAGAACCACCCGGCCGATCAAGCTTGATCGCGACTCGGCTGGCGAAGAGCCGTTACCGTTGCCCCGCAGCAACGTCTCACTTCTCATCCTCGCTCATCGAACGTGAGCGGTAACAAGCGGCCCCCTGAACCAAATTCGTTGATAACGCAGTAGGTCATTTATGATCAATCCATATGCTCACTTAGTCCCGATGGTGGTCGAGCAGACGGCCCGCGGCGAACGCGCCTTCGACATCTACTCGCGCCTGCTCAAGGACAACATTATCTTCATCGGCACACCGATCGACGACACGATTGCGAACCTCGTCGTCGCGCAGTTGCTCTTCCTCGAGTCCGAGGACCCGGACCGCGACATTTCGCTCTACATCAACTCGCCGGGCGGTTCGATCACGGCCGGCATGGCGATCTATGACACGATGCAGTTTGTCAAGGCGCCGCTGACGACGATCTGCGTCGGGCAGTGCGCCTCGATGGCGGCGGTCCTGCTGGCGGCCGGGACGAAGGGCAAGCGCTTCGCCCTGCCCAATTCGCGCATCCTCATCCATCAGCCGTCGGCGGGCGGCATCTCCGGGCAGGCGACCGACATCAAGATCGCCGCCGAAGAGATCCTCCGGATGCGCGAGCGGATCAACGAGATTCTGGCGCAGCACACCGGCCAGTCGCTTGACCAGGTCGAGAAGGACGTCGAACGCGACCGGATTATGAGCGCCACCCAGGCCAAGGAATACGGAATTATCGACCAGGTCATCAAGCATCGCGAGTAGTAGGGAAGAAGTTTCGGGTTTCGGGTTTCGAGTTTCGGGTTGTCAGGTGATAACTCGAAACCCGAAACCCGAAACCCGAAACTCATCACTCTATGAACGACAGCAACCCCGCATTCAACCCCGCCCTGCATGCTGAGAGGGCGCCCGGGTTCCAGCCACAATCTCCGAGCCAAGTGTTACGTTGCTCCTTTTGTGGTTTGGGCGAAGGAGAGGTCGCGCGGCTCTTCGAAGGGCGCTCCGGTTACATCTGCAATGAGTGCGTCGAGGTCTGTGTCCTGTTGCTGGCCGACTATAGTGAGTTGGGCTGCAAGCCGCCCACGATCAAGGTGCCCTGGTATAAGCGGCTGTTCGGCGGCGAGGGGGCGAAGGCCGGGAGTTGCAGTTTCTGCGGCGCGGCGCAGAGTGACGGCGAGTGGTTGCTCGCCAGTTCGCAGACGCAGATTTGCGAGAAATGCATTCGGGCCTGTGAGGCCATCAAATCAGGCCTGGCCTTTAGCGGGTAGGAGTCTCGGGCCGGCGGCGCGAAACTTTTCGCGCTTGCGCCCACCCGTCGTCTTGTTTATGATTGGATGTGCCACCCATCAGGGAGGCAGTCTGAAGGTTCTTCATCATATGATATTCACCCCAACCTTTAATGCGGAGGCCGCCAGGTGATGAGAAGAGGCGAGGACACACTGCGCTGTAGCTTCTGCGGTAAGAGCCAGAACGAAGTCAAAAAACTCATCGCTGGGCCAACCGTCTACATTTGTAACGAGTGCATCGACATCTGCATCGAGATCATCAGCGACGACGTGCAGCAGGAGGCCGCGGCGACGCGCCCGCCGCTCCCCAAACCCACCGAGATCAAAGAATTCCTCGACGAGTACGTCATCGGCCAGGAAGAGACGAAGAAGAAACTCGCCGTCGCCGTCTACCAGCACTACAAGCGCGTGGAGATGGCGAAGCGGCGCACCGACGTCGAGATTCAGAAGTCAAACATCCTACTGATCGGGCCGACGGGCACGGGCAAGACGCTGCTGGCGCAAACGCTGGCGCGCATGCTCAAGGTGCCGTTCACGATCGTCGACGCGACGACGCTCACCGAAGCCGGCTACGTCGGCGAGGACGTGGAGAATATCATCCTGAAGCTGCTCCAGTCGGCGAACGGCGATGTCGAGCGGGCGCAGCAGGGCATCATCTATATCGACGAGATCGACAAGATCTGCCGCAAGGATGAGAACCCCTCGATCACCCGCGACGTCTCGGGCGAGGGCGTGCAGCAGGCGCTCTTGAAGATCCTCGAGGGCACGGTCGCCAACGTGCCGCCGCAGGGCGGGCGCAAACACCCGCACCAGGAATTCTTTCCCGTCGATACGACGAACATCCTCTTTGTCTGTGGCGGCGCCTTCGTCGGTTTAGAGAAGGTCATTCAGCGCCGCGTCGGGCAGAAGGCCCTCGGTTTCAATGCGAAGATCCGCTCGATGGGGCAGACGCGGGCGGCCAACATCTTGGAGCAGGTGCAGCCCGAGGATTTGATCAAGTTCGGCCTCATCCCGGAATTCGTCGGGCGCCTGCCCGTGGTCGGCACGCTCCACGAGTTGGACGAGGCCGCGATGATCGAGATCCTCACGCAGCCGAAGAACGCGCTCATGAAGCAGTACCAAAAGCAGTTCGAATGGGACAGCATCAAGCTCCGCTTCACCGACGATGCGCTGCAGGCCGTGGCGCGGTTGGCGTGCGAGCGGAAGGTGGGCGCGCGCGGCCTCCGGATGATCCTCGAAGAGTTGATGCTCGAAGCGATGTATACGCTGCCGAGTCAGAAAAAGGTCAAGGAGTTCATCGTGACCGCCGAGATGGTCGCTAACCGCCGCGTGATCTTCCCGCTGGAGAAGGCAGGGTAAATCGAATGCGTCGCCGAGAGATTTGACTGATTTCCGTCCTACGCTTTAAAGTTACGGCTCGCTAGGCTATTGAGGTCTCCCCAAGACAAACCGGGCCCGAAGCGCGTCAACCGGGCTTCCGGCCTTGAAGTCGCTGCCGCGAAGGCCGCCCACATCCCGAAGTCTGAGGTGTAATTACCATGCAAGAATTTCATGACAGCACGCCGCACGATGTCGCCCGCTACCCGATGGTGCCGATCCGTGACGTGGTTGTCTTCCCGAATACCAAGGCCGCGTTTGTGATTGGCCGCCCGTCGTCGGTCAGCGCCCTCGAAGAGGCGCTCCGCACCAACCGCATCATCTTTCTCGCCACGCAGCATGACGCGACGGTCGAGGACCCGGCGCCCGAGCAGATTTATCAGGTCGGCACCCTGGCCTACATCACCAACTCCCTGCGTAAGCCGGACGACACGACGATCAAAGTCTTGGTCGAGGGGCGCGAGCGGGCCCGTGCCGTGCGCGTCGAAGAGAAGGGCGGATACCTATTAGCGACGCTGCGCCGCGCCCCGGTGATCACCGAAAACAACCGGCGCACGGCGCTGCTTGTGACCAAGATCGGGCAGCATGTCGAAACCTACCTCAAGCTCTCGCAAGACCCGAATCCCGAAGCGCTGCAAGCCGCCTTGCGCGCCGCCGACCCCGGCCAGATGGTGGATAACCTGGCGCACGTCATGAAAGTCTCGATCGAAGACAAGCAAGGGCTGCTCGAGATCTATTCGACGCACGAGCGCCTCCTGCGCATGGTCGAGTTGCTCGAAATCGAGATCGACAAACTCAACGTCGACCGCACGATTCAGACCCGCGTCAAGCGCCAGATGGAGAAGGCCCAGCGCGAGTACTACCTCAACGAGAAGATCAAGGCGATCCACAAGGAGTTGGGCCGCAAGGATGAGAAGGCCGAGTACGACGAACTGCGGCAGAAGATCGAAGAGGCTGGCATGAGCAAGGACGCCTACGAGAAGGCGATGAACGAGCTCAAGCGCCTGGAGCAGATGCCGCCGATGTCGGCCGAATCCACGGTCTCGCGCAACTACCTCGACTGGCTCTTGGCCGTCCCGTGGAAGGAGCGCAGCGAGGAGATCCGCGACATCAACCACGCGCAAGAAGTGCTGGAGGCCGATCACCACGGCCTGGAGAAGATCAAGGAGCGCATCCTCGAGTACCTGGCCGTGCGCCAACTGGTCGAAAAGCCGAAGGGGTCGATCCTCTGCTTCGTCGGCCCGCCGGGCGTCGGCAAGACTTCCTTGGGCCGCTCGATTGCCAAAGCTACGGGCCGGAAGTTTGTGCGCTTATCTTTGGGCGGCGTGCGCGACGAGGCCGAGATCCGCGGGCATCGTCGCACTTACATCGGCGCCCTGCCGGGCCAGATCATTCAGATGATGAAGAAGGCGGGCACCGTCAATCCGCTCATCCTCTTGGACGAGGTGGACAAACTCGGCGCCGACTTCCGCGGCGACCCGTCGGCGGCCTTGCTTGAAGTGCTCGACCCGGAGCAGAACCACACCTTCCACGATCACTACCTCGATGTCGAGTACGACCTCTCGCCGGTGATGTTCATTGCGACGGCCAACGTGTTGCATACGATCCCGCCCGCGCTGCAAGACCGCCTGGAGATCATCAAGCTCGCGGGCTACACCGAGCGCGAGAAGCTGGAGATCGCCAAGCGCCACCTGGTGGCCAAGCAGGCACAGACCAACGGCCTCAAGCCGGAGCAACTCGAATTCACGGACGAAGGCATCAAAACGATCATCGAGTACTACACGCGCGAGGCAGGGGTGCGCAATCTGGAGCGTGAGATCGGCTCGATCTGCCGCAAGGTCGCGCGTCAACTGGTCCAGCAGGCTGAAGCTCAGAAGGGGGCCGCAGGGGGCCCGTCTTTCCACTTCGCCGTGGATGCGGCGGCGGTGAAGAAATTGCTCGGGCCGACCAAATTCCGCCCGCAAATGGCGGCTGAGCGGAGCGAGGTGGGCTTGGCTAACGGCTTGGCCGTGACTGAAGTGGGCGGTGACGTCTTGCAGATCGAGGCCACCCTCGTTGAGGGGATGGGTAAGCTGACGCTCACCGGCAAGCTGGGCGATGTGATGCAAGAGTCAGCGCAAGCCGCCATCACTTACGTGCGCTCGCGGGCGGCCGAACTGGGAATCCCGCCGGATTTCCACAAGAATTACGACCTCCACGTCCATGTCCCTGAGGGAGCCATCCCGAAGGACGGGCCGTCGGCAGGCATTACGATGGCCACGGCGATGGCTTCGGCGCTGACGCGCGTCCCGGTCCATAAGGAAGTGGCGATGACGGGCGAGATCACCTTGCGCGGCAAGGTGCTGCCCATCGGCGGGCTCAAGGAGAAACTGCTCGCGGCGCACCGCGCGGGTCTGACGACGATTATCATTCCGAAAGAGAATGAGAAGGACCTGACCGAGGTCCCGGCTGATGTGATCGAGTCTCTCCAACTCGATCTGGTCGAGACAATGGATGAGGTCTTGCAGATCGCCCTGGAGCGACTCCCCACGCCTCGGCCGGCAGCGAGCGCCGATGTGACACCACCGCTCTGGCAGCAGCCGCAAGCCGGAGCCACCACTGAAGGGTCTGTCACTGGCTAGGGGTTAGGGGCTAGGGATTAGGGACTAGGAATCAGTATTGTCCGAACCCCGAGCCCCGAGCCCCGAGCCCCTAACCTCTATGAAAATTACTAGCGCTAAGTTTGTCGCCAGCGCCGCCGCGCTCACCTCACTTCCGCGCGATCATCGCTCGGAGGTCGCCTTTCTCGGGCGGTCGAATGTGGGGAAGTCGAGTTTGATCAATAGCCTCTTGGGCGTGAAGGGGCTGGCGCGAACGAGTTCGACGCCGGGGCGGACGCAGACGCTGAATTTTTTCTTGATCAACGAGTCGTTCTACTTCGTGGATCTGCCGGGCTACGGTTACGCGAAGACTTCGCAAGCTAAACGTCACGCGTGGGGCGAATTGGTTGAAAAATACCTTGCGCAACGCCACCAGCTTGTGCTATCTATCTTAATCGTAGATGCTCGACATGAGCCTTCCCCGTTAGATCTTCAGATGAAATCCTGGCTCCAGCATTTTGGACTTCCCTATCTGGTGGTCTCAACGAAAATTGATAAGTTATCGGCCAATGAGCGTCGAGCCTCTTGGCAGCGGATGAAGAAGATTTTAGACACTGAGCGCGTCACCCCGTATTCGGCGCTCACCCGCGACGGCGCAGGACAATTGTGGGACGAGATCCGGGCCAGTCTGACAAAGCGGACCGCAGCCTGAGAGTCATTAAATAATTCTCCAAAGAAGGTCGCCCGCAGTTCTCACGGAAGCGACTCTGATCTCTCACGCACTACAATTCCCAACTGAGTTTGGCAACGCTGCATTAACAATTAGTCATCCGGTAGTTTTAGTGAACCCGCCCAGTAAGGGCAGTAACAAAGCAGAGCGCGTGAAACCTGGCGCGCGACCTGACGGTTGAGCACTTTCCACCACACAAGGAATTTTGATTTCACCGGCCCTCGGCCGGAGCCGCCCACCTCAGCTTGAGCCCACCGGGCGGCCAATAACCGACCAGATCGGTAAAAAGTGAGATTTTATGGCAGAAAAAACTATTGAGAAGGTACGAGAAAAGATCAGCGAGCGGGAAGAGACGCTGGAGAAAGACTTCCTCGACATTGCTGATCTCAAGGAGATGAACATCTCCAAACTGACGCAGATCGCCAAGGACTTGGACGTCCCCGGCGCCACCGGTATGCGCAAGCAGGAACTGATCTTCAAGATCCTTCAGGCGCAGACCGAGAAGTCGGGGCTGATCTTCTCCGAAGGCGTCTTGGAGACGTTGCCCGACGGCTTCGGCTTCCTGCGCGCTCCTGAATACAACTACCTGCCGGGACCCGACGACATCTACGTCAGCCCGTCGCAGATTCGCAAGTTCGACCTGCGCACCGGGGACACGATCTCCGGCCAGATTCGGCCGCCGAAAGAGGGCGAGCGCTACTTCGCGCTGATCAAGGTCGAAGCGATCAACTTCGAGGCGCCCGAGCAGGCGCGCGACAAGGTCTTCTTCGACAACCTGACGCCGCTTTACCCGAACGAGCAATTGCGGATGGAGACGGTGACCGACAATCTTTCGGGGCGGGTCATCGATCTGGTGACGCCGATCGGCAAGGGGCAGCGCGGGCTGATCGTCGCGCCGCCGCGCACGGGCAAGACCATGCTCTTGCAGACCATCGCCAACTCGATTACGGAGAACCATCCGGAGGTCACCCTCATCGTGCTCTTAATCGATGAGCGGCCGGAAGAGGTCACTGACATGCAGCGCTCAGTCAACGGCGAGGTGATCTCCTCGACCTTCGACGAGCCGGCCTCGCGCCACGTCCAGGTGGCCGATATGGTGATTGAGAAGGCCAAACGGTTAGTCGAGCACAAGCGCGACGTGGTGATCCTCTTGGACTCGATCACGCGGCTGGCGCGGGCGCACAACGCGGTGGTGCCGCCCTCGGGCAAGATTCTCTCGGGCGGCGTGGACTCCAATGCCTTGCAACGGCCGAAGCGGTTTTTTGGAGCCGCGCGCAACATTGAAGAGGGAGGCTCACTGACGATCATCGCGACGGCGCTGATCGAGACCGGGAGCCGGATGGACGACGTGATCTTCGAGGAGTTCAAGGGGACGGGCAACATGGAAATCCACCTCGACCGCAAGCTCGTGGACAAGCGCGTCTTCCCCGCCATCGACATTCAGAAGTCGGGCACGCGCAAGGAAGAGTTGCTGATCCCGAAGAAGGACCTCGACCGCATCTGGGTCTTGCGCCGCGTGCTCAACCCGCTCTCGAGCGTCGAGCAGATGGAGTTGGTCCTCGAACGCCTGGAGAAGAGCAAGAGCAACAGCGAATTCCTCGCCTCGATGAACCAGTAATTGCGACGGGGCGACGGGGCGACTCGGGGACGGGGCGAAAGAGTGATAACCCGCTCCTTCGCCGAGTCGCCCCGTCGCTCAGTCGCCCCGTCGCTACTTTATCCGCTCTAACGACAGCGCCACGTTGTGCAACTCATCGCCGTCAACCTCGACCTCTTTTGAGCTTGGCTGAAAGCCGCGGGCGGTGGCCGTAATGCGGTAGGTCGCCTTCTCGGCGGGCAGGCGGAAGGTGAAGGCGCCGCCCTCGCCGGAGGTGGTCTCTTTTTTGAAGCCTTTATTGCCGCCGATCCGCTCGATCGTCACAGTCGCATTCGGCAGCGTGAAGCCCGCATCGGTGAAGACCGCGCCGCGGACCAGCGCATACGGCGCCCCTTCGCGCATCAACTCGACAGCCCGGTTGAGCTTCGTCGTCTTACCATTCTCAACATCGATTCGCCGCGTGGTGAAAGTCCGGAAGCCTGATTGCTCAAAAGTCAGAATGTAGTCGCCTGTCCTTAAGCCGCTCACCTCAAACTCGCCTTTGCTGTCGGTCTTCACCTCGTGCGTGTCCTGCTTGTCGGCCGCGTTGACTGCCCGAATAGATACTCCTTCGAGGGCTTTGCCGCCTTGTTCCTTCACCTTCCCCTTGATCGCGCCGTGCTGGGCTTGCGCGGGAGCAGCCAGCGAGACAATCAGAACCAGCTCACAGAGGATTGCGTAAGATATTTTCAGTTTCATCGATGCCCTCAGATTTGGAGGCCGGGTGATGCCACCTTATAATCGAATCTTGTTTGTCAGTCAGAATTATATCAGGCCCGCCATGAAATTTCGTCTCATCATCACCGCCCTCTGCTTCGGCTTAGTCGCTTTGGCTTGGCCTTCTCAAGCGCAGCATTCGCGCCCCCAGCAGTCACAGGGGACGAATACCATTCGTGTCGACACGGACCTGGTGGTCATCGACATCGCGGCCACGGACAAAGCCGGGAATTATGTGCGCGATCTGCGCGCCGAGGATTTTCAAGTCTTCGAGGACGGGCGGCCGCGGAAGATCGATTTCTTTTCAGTGACCGACGAGGCGACGCTCTCGCGCCCCCTGGCCGTCGTCTTCGCCCTCGACCTCTCGGGCAGCCTCAAGCCCGAAGAGACGGTGACGCTACGCCGCGCGGCCATGAGGCTCACCGAGTTGATGAAGGGCGATTCGGTCTTCGCGGCCTTAGCTTTCAACTACGATGTGAAGGTCCTGCAGGATTTCACGCCCGACCCGCAGAAGATCGAGCGGGCCTTCGCCAAGGCAGACCACTTCGAAGGCTCGACCCGCATCTATGACGCGATTGATCGGGCCGTCACGATGCTCGCCCGGCGTGCCCCGCGCTCACACCATGGCCGCCCGCTGCGCCGCATCGTGATCGTCATTACCGACGGCTTCGACTCGGCGAGCGTCATTGACCGCCGGGAATTGATCCGGCGGACGCAGGCCGCGAGCGTCACCGTCTACTCGGTGACCTTGCCTTCCTATATGCTCTCCGCCACCAGCGCGCACGAGCGCGTGATTACGCCGCTCGACGCCTCGCGCGTGGTGGCGGCGACGGGCGGACGAGATTTCGCGGCCGACGCACGCGATTTCACCCCGATCTTTAAGGCATTGGCCGAGGAGATTCGGGCAAGCTATGCTTTGGCCTACTATCCAGACATCCGCGACGGCAAGTACCACGAGTTGTGGGTGCTGACTTCACGCCCCGGGGTAGAACTCCGCCCGAGTCGCACCGGCTACACCGCCCCCGTCAAATAAGCCAGAGGTCTGACCTGAACCAGGCCACTGCGCTACCCCGCGCCGCCCACTGCAAGAACCCAACTCAGTAATCATCGTCCTCATCATCATCCTCATCTTCATCTTCAGGGGCATAGTCCAGCTCGACCGGGTCGAGGCCGACGACCTCGAGGCGGGCGTCGCACTCCGAGCAGGTGACGGGTTCGCCTTTATCCAAATCTTCTTCCACATGGATTTCCGCTTCGCACTCTGGACAGGTAGCTATCGGCACAGTTGTCATCCTCCGTTCGGATCGGCGAGAGCGGTCACCGGCTCCCGCTCTTGTGGCCGTGATCATCATGATTTTAGGGAATAAGATGTTTGCTTCCGCTGCCGACATCAAGCTGATCGGCTGCGACCAGAGAATCTAAACTAAATGAATAGCGTTTGGCAATGCTGTGTCAGCCTTGTTCGTGAGGCGGGATTTGGGGGCAGATGAGTGGGCTTGAACTCAGCCTCCCAGAGGGCCGCACCGCACGCCACTGGTAAATCCCCAATATTTATTAGGGTCCCGTGAAAAAAATAAAGATATTCCCTGTAAAATAAGGTGTTTTTCGCCTTGCGCTCAGCTACCAGCTACGGTATACTCCGACGCGATTAAGCACAAGATCCTGTTTATTCAATCTTGCTCTTTTCAACTCACAGGGGGGCAGGCACAGCCGTTGAGGACATCCATTCCGAAGCTGAGCTGGCAACACCGTGGCCGACCCCGGTTTGGGGCTGGGCCTCATGGCCACTCACCTGTGACCACTAATTCACGGAGAGTCCCCGGGTGGGCTCCCACAGGCCGCGAAGATCCGCTCCGCTAGTCGGCCGGCCTCGGTTGTTCGACGGCCCGCAGTTGTGTCCCGGCACTGCTGGGCCGTGCATCGAGGCGCGATGACGGAGTGGTCTCGGATAACCCTATTTTGAAAAGGAGTGTTCTATGGCAGCAAAGCAAATGACAAAGAGCCAATTGGCAACCCATTTCGCCGATAAATTCGGCATTTCGAGGAAGACCGCCACTCAATTCCTGGATGAGGTCGCCGATGTCGCCATCACCCAGACCAAGAAGACCGGCCAATTCACCCTGCCCGGTATCGGCAAGCTGGTCAGAGTGGACCGTAAGGCTCGCATGGGCCGTAACCCGGCGACCGGCGAGACCATTAAGATCCCGGCCAAGAAGGTCGTCAAGTTCCGCGTGGCCAAGGCGGCCAAGGACTCGATTGTGCCGCCGAAAAAATAAGCTTCAGGCTACTTGCTCAGCAAAAGGCGGTGCTCTTCGAGGTTCGAAGAGCACCGCCTTTTAGTCTCTACCAGGTGGGCGGTTTTCAGTCCTCAAGTTTCACCTTGAAGCCCCAACCCCCAACTTGGACCCATCGGCCTGGCCAGAGTTCGCCTATTGGATGTTGATCTTCAGGCTATTGGTCTGCTTGCCATCCACCGTCAGCATCACATTAACCTCGCCCCGCCCGATCAAAGTCCGCGGCAAACGGACGTTGATCTGATCGAGGCCGACGAAGCCGCCGGCCGGCCCCGCGTACAGAACTTGGCTGTCCTGCCCGCCGACCAGCGCCGTGACTGCCGCCAGCGAACTGGCGTTGCGGATGCCAGTGCCGTAGAGAATCAGAAAGACTTGATCGGTGCCGGGGCCGAGGTCGAGTGGGCGCGAGACGAATTGCGTTCCGTCATATTGCGCCACGGCCTCGTAGCTCTGCGTCCCGTCGGCCTTGGCCCGGAGCGCCACAGCCGCCGCCACGCCTGTCCCCGTGGCATTGGCGGCAAACAGCCCAGGGGCCACTGCCGCGATCTGCATGGTTCCGGTGGAGACAATCCCGCTCCCACTGGTGACCGTCACCGTCGCCAGTCCGGGCACGGTCCCGTCCGGGATTTGATAGTTGATCTGTCCCGGCGAAACGAAGAAGAGCGGCGCGAGCACGCCATTAACCTGGACACTCGTGCCGGCCAGCGACGTGGGAAGGGGGATCGAGGTAGCCGCTTGAGTGCCCGTCGCCAGGTTCACGCCGAAGGCTGCGGTAATCGACCCGGCTGCCAGTGTGGCCGGGAGGTAGCTCGCCGCCGAGACGCTCACCACGGCCGAAGGGTTGCCTAGGATCTCCAGTGCCCCGGTCGCAATCACCTGTTCCGAGCCGTTGTTGATGACGATGTTGCGGGCGCCGGGCGGGGCGTCCGAGGCGATGTTGACGACAGCACTGATGGCCGGGTCACCACTACTCAAGCTGCCGAAACTCGTGCTCGAGATCGTCACCCCCGGCCCGCTGATGCTGAGCGGCGAACCGCTGGTTGGCAGGCCGGAACCTGACACCCCGACGATGACGCTCGTCTGCCCTTGGTTGATCGTCGCACCCGAGCTGAAAAAGCTGCCGGTGCCGGGCCGCCGGATAAGTTTGATCTGCATGGCTGGCGCTACCCGACTGACGGTGAAATCAAGCACGGTCTCGGCGCCCGCCGTGACCGTGGTGTTCTGACTCGCCGCCGTTTGGAAGTCCGTATTGATGCCTCCGTAAAATCCGTTCGCACCGCCTATATCGCCATTGGTGAAGAACCCCGAGCTGCCCGAGGGATTGAGCGGCTGGGCAAAGACCGTGTAGCTCCCCGGGTTCAGCCCCGGGATCGCGTAGCTGCCGTCAGGCTGCGAAAGTCTCCCGGTCACAACATTGCCATTGCTATCCATCACCACCACGTGAGCGCCGAAGATGTTGGCCGCGCCCCCGTCACGGATGTTTCCTCTGATGGTCCCGGTGCTCGCGAGGAACTCGGGCGTCGGGTAGATGATTGAGGCCGCGATCTGGTCGTCGGGCGAGAGGCTCCGGCCCTTGGTCACCCCGAAGCCCGTGCGGGGGAACATGGTGGCGGAGGCAACGGGGCTGTGGTTGAGCCCGATGGAGTGCCCGATCTCGTGTGTCGCGACTTCGGCAATGTCGATCGAGCTCGGGTCACCGTTCGTTGCCCAGGTGTAGTCTTTCCCGTTGAAGACCATGGTGGCCTTGATGAGTTCCCCGACCTGCGCCCCGGCCGGAATGGTACTGGAGGTGAAGGTCAGCGCGAGCACGCCCGTCATGTTTTGGCCGTTGATCACGTTGGTGTCTTCCAGCCAGAAGAGCGGGAAGACCCCATCTTGCCCGACGGTGTTGACGGTCGTCGTCGCTCCCTCGGTGAAAGCGACGGTGCAGGTCGGGATGTCCTCCCAGGTTTTGAAGGAGGCATTGAGCGCTTGCTCCACCTCCGCAAACGGCACTTTGCTGTAGCCCGCGGAGTTGATGTTGTAGGTGATCCTCCCGTTGGCGACGATCGTCGTGCTCGGGCTGGTCAGATTCCAAGCGCGGGGCAGGCCGCCGGTGTTCACTGAACGGACATAAGAACTGGCCCGTGGCGTCACCAAAGCGACGAGGGCGAGCGCGATCATCAGAGTGGCGAAACGTCTCATAGTCTTGGCACCTCACTTCGTGTTACTGATCCGGCGGCGCAGCTCGTCGAGCCCGAAGCGGGTGCGCTTCGGCTGGACGGTCTGAAGCGTTCTGCCGCCGCCGGCCCTCTCCATCAGATGAATGCCGGAGAGGTCACGCACGGCATCACTGCCTTCGACTCGCAGCTTGCCCTGCTTGAGCCCGATGATCAGAAAGTCCGACTGCCGGCCGCGGGCGGTGAAGAGCACGGCCGACTCCCCGACGGAAAACTGGGGGCGGCCGGCGAAATCGAGGAGCACGCCGTCCTTCTCTCCCCCGAGTTGGGTGACGGTGACGGTCTGACCCGCGGTGACTCTGCCTTTGAAGGTCTCCCTCACTTCGAGCTTGATGGCGGTGTAGATCTGCGTGCGGTCCGCGCTCCAGTAAGTGCTGGTCTCGACGACCCGGCCGTGGAAGATGTCCGAGGAGAGGCGCGTGAGGTCCTCCACTTCGAGGTACTGCATGATCGTCGCCTGCCCGCTCGTCGCCGCGGCGAGCGCGAACACGCTGGCCAGCAGCAGGCGAGAAAGCGGCGTGAATTTTCGGAGAGGTTGATTGATCACCATAAAAGTTCCTTCCGTTTTTCTGACCTAACCCCGACCGGAAAAGAAATGAATCCTCCCGGCCGACTCCTGACTTGGGCAGGCATAAATCCAAAGACGCGCAGGCAGACTCGGGCTCAGCCAGATCTCTCTGGCCCGAACCCGAGGCCGGCGGCTCTCAGAGCTTGTCGTTGAACTTATAGCCGACGCCCCACACGGTCATGACGTAGGTGGGGTTCGAAGGGTCGGGCTCGACCTTTGCGCGCAGCCGCATGACGTGCGGGTCGATGTTGCGCTCGTAGCCTTCGTAAGAAGTGCCCCAGACTTGATCGAGCAGCGCTTCGCGCGAAAAGGCCTTGCCCGGATTCGACATGAGCAGTTCGAGAATCTTGAACTCGATCGGCGTCACCTCGATGGGCTGGCCGTCGATGGCCACGCTGTAAGCTTCGTGGTCCAGCGCCAGGCCGCCGCGCATGATCTTGCCCGCTGCGGCCACATCGGCTAAGGCCAGGCCACTGCGGCGCATCACGCTCTTGACGCGCGCTTCGAGTTCGCGCGGGCTGAAGGGCTTGGGCAGGTAGTCGTCGGCCCCGCCTTCGAGCCCGGCCACCATATGGCGCTCGTCGTCTTTGCGCGTGAGAAAGATGATCGGCGTCGCGACGTTTTGCTCGCGCAACTGCTTGCACACGTCGAAGCCGCTCATCTTCGGCATCATCACGTCGAGGATGATCACGTCCGCGCGCCTCTCCAGCCCGCTGCGCAGGCCGGTCTCGCCATCGGGAGCTTCGATCACTTCGTAGCCCACGCGGCGAAAATACTCCGCCACCAAGTAGCGGATCATGCTGTCATCTTCGACCATCAGAATGGTCGCGGTACGGTCGGCTGGCACAACAGTTTTCCTCCAAATTGCAGAAGTGTTGTCTCAGGCGGGACCCGGCCAGTAGTTCGGTCAAAAGCGGTGCGGGTCACTCACCCCACACCTCGGATTCATCGATGAAGCAGTCCTGTGATCAGCAGCGAGATGAGCGTCGCCGCCATCAGCACATTGATCATCACGCCGGCAACAGCCGCCCGCCGCTTGCCGCGCCGCGAACAGAGAGAGGCGCACCCGACGGCCGCCCCGACCATCGCCAGGTGCATCTGCCCGTGCGAGAGCAGCGTGAGGACCTTCCCCGGCCAACGCAGCAGCGAGGCTTCAAACAGGCTCAGCAACAGCAGCACCTCCACGCCTGCAATCGCGAGCGAGAGCAGCGGCATGGCTGTGTACTCGGCAACCTTGGCCGAGGAACGGCGGAGGCGGGGCAACGCGGCCGCGAAGGATCGCGCCAGATTCCCGATCTGCCATCGTGAACCCGCTCGAAGATCATCGCCTGCGCCGCCGGATTCATCATACAGGTGCTCGTACTTCCGATACTTAGTAAAGAGCACTGTGGCCCAGTAGATTTGGAAGAGTGGGCCAATCGGCAAATGTCCGTTGCGCAGCGGCGACGAAGTGAGGCCGAGCACATTCATCAGCGCCGCCCAGGCCATCCCGACGCCCAGGATGATGAACATCGCCGGCTCGGCGGAACACAAAATGCCCGCCCCGACAATCACCAGTGTCAGTCCCCAGAGCGGGTCAAGCATGCCGGGGAAGACCAGGCTCGCCAGCAACGAGGTCGAGCCGGTTAAGATCGTGAAGACCGTCCACGACTTCAACTCGCGCTTCATCACCGAGCTGGCAGCCGATTTCGGAATCTCCAGCCAGCTTCGCAGCGCGTCAACATAAGCGGCAATCTCCGCTTGCTTATGGCCCAGGGTGAGCGTGAACTTGCGGCCGCGCGCGTAGACCAGGACCGCCCCCGCGCTGTAGACGCGCTCGGCGTCGATGTAAGCGACCTCAGCGATGGGGAACTCGGCCTTGATAGCAGTCCAGCCCAACATCTCTTCCAGGCCGAAGTCCACGGCAGTGCGCTTGAAGTCGATCATCTTGCACCCGGCCGCCGCCCGCGTCAGCGGCTTGGCCCGCTTGAGAATCAGAAAACGCCGGGTGGTGAAAAGATAGGCGAGGTGCCCGGCGCCGATGAAGAGCGCGAGTGGCGCTTCATCCGCTTGCGCCGCCGCGGCCGCTGCCGGCTTCTCTTCTCGGAAGGATTGGTGTGAGGCCAAACTTTCCAGCGAGCTAAGCGAAGTCATACGATTCCCACTAAAATCACATCGTGGCCTATCGCAGGCCTGCCGCAACCAATGATGGTGGCGTGACCGAAACGACCAGCGCCCCGGCGCTCATCTCCTAGCACACAGCACGCGCATCAACCTGATGAATGGGCTATTTTCGCGGCTTGGGTTGGGGTTCGAATTTTTCGTGGGCCGGATCTGATTGAGAGGGGCTCCGGGTTGAGGGTGGTAGAGGCATCACCCAGGTCTCAATCCGCGCGCATCATAACATAGTTTTGGCAAAAGCCAACCACTAAAAAATCCCGCGGCGAGTCTGCCGTCCGGCTACGATCGCTTCCGCCGCAATCCCTCCAATTGCGCGATGGCTTCAGCGCGTTCCTGGCCGGCCAAGTCCTGGGCCAGACGCTGCAAGGCGACCGAGATCACCTCATTGTGGTGGAAGCTCTCGTTCTCACGCGCGAGGTCGAGCCACAGCCGGTGGGTGAGTTCGATGTCTTCGGGCGCGATGGTCGGCCGGTGCGCCCCGAGTTCATAGACGCGCTCGGTGCCATCCGGGGAGATCAGCTTGAGGATGCGGAGCCTCCGCTTCCTCTCGTCCTGGATCTGCTCCCAGGCGTCGCCGATGCGCCGGGCTTGCTGGTCGACCGACATCTTGGTCGAGACCCCGGCGACCATGGTTGAGCACTCCAGCCGCACGGCCGTCACGACCGTCGCCTGGAAGGCATCCTTCGCGGGGACCACCAGCAGCTTGATCGGCTTGCCGAGCTTTTCCGCGATCACCATCGCCCGCGTAAACAGAAGCTGCTCAGCGTCGGTGAAACGTTCGCCGGCCGGCGTTGACTCTCGGCCCTGGCTTGGTCCTTTCTCGACGCGCACCGTCATGACGACCACATCCTGCTCATCGGTGTTGACCTCGGAGAGCGCCTTGCTGAGGTAGTGCAGCCCGGCGTAGTCGCGGGCCGTCACGAGCACTCCCCCCGGCCGCCCGCCGAGCTGCTCGCACGTCACCTTCTCCTCAGGGAGGAGCTTGAACTGGTTGAGTTCCGAGGTGGCCAGGCGGCGCCGCGCCGTCGCCGCCGCGGCGTCTTCGACCGCCAGCAAGGTGAAAGTGAAGATCGCGCCGCGATTAAGCTCCGATTGCACACTGATCTGCCCCCCGTGCGCCTCGACCAGGCGCTTGGAGATGGCCAGCCCCAGGCCGCTGCCTGAAGCCGTGGTGCCCGGCACGCGCATGAACCGGTGGAAAATGCGCGGCCGGTATTCGGGCGGAATGCCGCGGCCGGTGTCGGCGACTGAAATCGCCACGTGCTCGTCGCGCTGAATCGCCGAGACCTGAATCTCGCCGCCGCGCGGCGTGTTGCGTCGCGCGTTGTCGATGAGGTGGGCGAGCACGCGGCCGACTTGCTCACGGTCAGCGAGGACGGCGGGGAGTGAGGAGGGCAAGTCGAGTTTCAACTTGAGGTCACCGGCCTCGACCTGCGGCCGGAGCGCTTCGACCACCGTCCGCACTAATTCCGCGATCTTGACCGGGGCCAGGCGCGGCATCTGTTCACCGGACTCGAGGCTCGCGAGGTCGAGTAAATCTCGTCTGAGCCGGTCCCAGCGTTCGACCTGTTCGCGGCAGTTGAGGAGCAGCTCGCGCTGTTTGTTATTGAGCTCACCGGCCGCCCCTTCGAGCAGGAAATGCAGACTCAGTTGCACCTCCTTGAATGGCTCCTGCAACTGCTCTGAAGCGGCGGCAATGAATTCAGACTTGAGGCGGTCAACTTCTCTCAGATGGGTGACGTTTTCCAAGAGCACCACCGTGCCCAGCAAGCGTTGCTCGGGATCACGCATCGGGGTGGTGCGTAAACGGTAAGCCTGCTCCGACCCGTCCAAAGTCATGGGGATCGCGGCCGCGATGCTCTCCCCCACGGTGGGGCGCTGCCAACTCAGGGCTTCCGCCACGGCCGTCGCAATCCGGTTGTCGCGCGTGATCTCGGCCACCGGCTTGCCGAGGCTCGCCGCCTCCGGGCCGAAGATCTTTTCCGCCGCCGGGTTGAGCTTCGTCACCCGCCCCTCGTCATCGGTCACCAGCACCGGGTCATAGAGCGAGTCCACGGCGGCCTCGGTCGTTTGCTGCGCGACGATGAGCTGGCCCAGGTCCGAGCGCCGGAGTAGCCGGAGGTGCTCGGCCATGCGGTTGAATTCGGCGGCGAGCGAACCGATCTCATCGCGCGAGCGGACCTCCGCCTTGGCGTCGAGGTCGTCGCCGGCAATCTTCGCGGCCGCCGCCGTCAATTCCCGGAGGGGGCGGACGATGCGGTCGGCCAGCAAGAAGGCGAGGCCGGTTCCGGCCAATGCCAGCCCCGCGGCGAGTGCCGCCGTGATCATAAACCACCGGCGGGCCACGCCCGCGGCCTCTTCCGATTTGGCTGCCATCGCTTGTTGGTTGAGGCTAAGCAGTCGGTCGCAGTCAGCGCGGAGCCGGTTGAAGAGCGGTTCGAGTTGGCTGAAGTATTCGTCGCTGCCCCGCACCGCCTCGGCCCCGGAACGGGGGGCACCCGGCGCTTTCGTTGGCGCCGGGGTGACTGCGGCGAGAAAGGCGTCAAAGCGCCGGTAGTAAGCGTCGCGGTCGCGGCGGATGGACTCGATGACCTCCGCCTCACCCGGCTCCGTGACGTTGGCGGCCGCTTTGGCGAAGGCCGCGTCGAAGCCCTGACGGTGCTCGCGCGTTTGCTGGAGGGCGCGGTCACGCTGGCCGAGCAGGGCGAAGACGGCGGCCGAGTCCTGCCGCTCCAGGCTCTCCTTCATCTGCTGCGCGGCGACGACGGAGTCATAGTTATCCGAGACGATTTTCCGCGCCACGCCGCCCATCTCGCGCAGCCGCCAGGCGCTCCACCCCCCAAGCCCGATCAGCGCCGCCACAAATAACAGGTACCCGAGTAGTAGTTTGGCGCGCAGTTTCATAAGTTCAATGGCAAAACTATCCGAGCGTGATCGTTTTTTTCATTTACCATTTCCCGTTTTCCATTTGTCATTGGTCATTGTGTGGCAAGCGGCCGGAATCAATGTCAAATGACAAATCATAAATGGAAAATGGGAAATGGCATCTACCAGAATCTTTTTGCTTGATTACTTACTTCTCACCCGTCTGCAGGGGCCGAGGCCCCGTCCCCCTCACTGGCCCCCCGATCTCCGAGCGGGACGACATGCACGGTCGCGTCGCGGGCTTCGTTGAGAAAGCGGTTGATCACCGACCCGTGCAGGATGATGTCGAGGCGCGAGCGAGCCGACTGCCCGAAGACGACGTGCGTGATGCCCTCGCGCCGGGCGAACTCGATGAGCGCGTCGGCCACGCGCCGCCCTTTGAGTTTGACCACTTTCGCGCCCAGTTCGGCGGCGAGCCGGATGTTCTCTTGCAGTGCCGCGTAATCTTGCGGCTTAATGCGCCCCGGCTCTTCGCGCGGCGTCTCGACGTAGACCGCGTACCAGTCCGAGGCCAGGCGCCCGGCGATGCGCGACCCCATCCGCAGCAGGCGTTTGGCGCTCCCGCGCGAGGCCATGCAGACCATGACTTTTTCCGGAATGATTGCCTGCTCCAGCCCCTCGCGCTCGCGGTAGTCGTGCGCCTTCTCGGCCTGGTCCTCGGCCACCTGCCGCAGCGCCAGCTCCCTGAGGGCCGAGAGGTTTCCCTTGCGGAAGAAGTTCGCAAGCGACTGCTCGATCTTCTCGACGCCGTAGATTTTGCCCTGCCGCAGGCGCGTCCGCAGTGTGTCGACCGACACATCAACGTTGACCACCTCATCGGCCCGGCGCAGAAAATGATCAGGGATCGTCTCGCGCACGCGCACGCCGGTGGTGCGCGCGACCACATCGTTGAGCGATTCGAGGTGCTGGATGTTGACGGCCGTAATCACCGAGATGCCGGCGTCAAGCAGTTCGAGCACGTCCTCGTAGCGTTTGCGATTCTTCGAGCCGGGCACGTTCGTGTGCGCCAGTTCGTCCACCACCGCGACCTGGGGCTTGCGGGCAATCACGGCCTCCACATCCATCTCTTTGAGCGTGACGCCGCGGTACTCGATGTGGCGCAGTGGGACTTGCTCCAGACCAGTGATCAGGGCGGCGGTCTCGGCGCGGCCATGCGTCTCGACGAAGGCGATGACAATCTTCACACCCTGTCGTTTGAGCCCGTGCGCGTCTTCGAGCATCTGGTAGGTCTTGCCGACCCCCGCAGCCGCCCCGATGTAGAGGCGCAGCCGCGCCCGCTCGCTCTCTTTCAGCTTGGCGAGGAGGGATTCCGGCGATGGCCTGCTTTGTTCGCTGATCATCTTCTTCCATCAGCCGCAGACTGAAGGCCGCGCCTTTTCACCAGCCCGTTACTTCTTTCGCGGCATCTTACTATCGAGACCCAAATTCAGTTCCAACACATTGACCCTGGGTTCTCCGAGGAAACCGAACTGTCGGCCCTCAGTATGCGCCTCGACGATCCGCCGCACTTCATTTTCGCTCACCCCGCGCTCACGCGCCACGCGCGGCACCTGAAACTCGGCGGCGGCGGGCGAAATGTGCGGATCCAGCCCCGACGCCGACGCCGTCACCAGGTCCACCGGAATAGGCTGCCCAGGATTTTCCGCCTGGAGTTGTGCCACGTTGGCTTTCACCTGATCAATCAATTTTTTGTTGGTCGGCCCGTAGTTCGTCCCTGAAGATGCGCCCGCATCGTAGCCGGCAGCCCCCGCCGCCGAAGGGCGCGAGCGGAAGTAGCCGGGCGACGAGAATGGCTGGCCGATGATCCGCGAGCCGACGAGCTGGCCGTTACGCTCGATCAACTGCCCGTTAGCTTTGTCTTTGAATAAGACCTGGGCGAGTCCGGTAACGACGAGCGGGTAGATGAGACCCAGCAGGATCGTCGTCACAATCGTCATCAGAATAGCGGTGATCAAGTTCTTCATAGTTTCCTCTTCGCTCCTTCTGCGCCCCATTAAGCCAAGCCCAGCGCCACGATGATCAGATCAATGAGCTTGATCCCGATGAATGGGGCGATGATCCCACCCAACCCGTAGATGAGCAGATTGCGCCGGAGCAGCACCGCCGCTGAGAGCGGCCGATATTTGACGCCCTTGAGCGCGAGCGGAATAAGCGCGATGATGATCAGCGCGTTGAAGATTACGGCGGAGAGAATGGCCGACTGCGGCGTCGCGAGCCGCATGATGTTCAGCGCACTCAGCACCGGGAAGGCAGCCGAGAACATCGCCGGGATGATCGCGAAATACTTGGCCACGTCATTGGCAATCGAGAACGTCGTGAGCGCGCCGCGCGTCATGAGCAGTTGCTTGCCGATCTCGACGACCTCGATTAGCTTCGTCGGGTTCGAGTCCAGGTCGACCATGTTGCCGGCCTCTTTGGCCGCCTGCGTGCCGGTGTTCATGGCCACCCCGACGTCGGCCTGAGCCAGGGCCGGGGCGTCGTTGGTGCCGTCGCCGGTCATCGCCACGAGCTTGCCTTCCGCTTGCTCGCGCTTGATCAAGGCCATCTTGTCTTCCGGCTTCGCTTCGGCGAGGAAATCGTCCACGCCCGCCTCGCGCGCAATCGTCGCGGCGGTGAGCGGGTTGTCGCCGGTGATCATGACGGTCTTGATGCCCATCGCCCGCAGTTGGTTGAAGCGCTCCTGCATGCCGCCCTTGACGATGTCCTTGAGGTGGATGACGCCGAGCGCCCGCCGGCTGTCGGCGACGACGAGCGGCGTGCCCCCCGCCTTGGAGATGCGCTCCACGATCTCGCGCAGCTCCTTCGGCACCGAGCTGACGCCGACGACCGCACTTGCGCTGGGACCGGACGATTGGACGCTGCCGCCCACGCCGGTGATGTATTTTTCAATCGCGTCAGCCGCCCCCTTGCGAATCTCGCGCCCGTCGTAATCAACGCCTGACATACGCGTCTGAGCGGTGAAGGGGATGAAGTGCGCTTCGTGAGGGGCCATCTCTCGCCCGCGCAGCTTGTATTTCTCTTTCGCGAGCACCACGATCGAGCGACCTTCCGGCGTCTCATCCGCGAGTGACGAGAGCTGCGCGGCGTCGGCCAAGTCGGTCTCGCTCACGCCGGGGAGCGCAATGAACTCGGTCGCCTGCCGGTTGCCGAGCGTGATCGTGCCCGTTTTATCCAGCAGCAACGTGTTGACATCACCCGCCGCTTCCACGGCGCGGCCTGACATCGCCAGGACATTATGCTGAATCAGGCGGTCCATCCCTGCAATCCCAATCGCCGAGAGCAAGCCGCCGATGGTCGTCGGGATCAGACACACGAGCAGCGAGACGAGGACGAAGATCGTCTGCGGGGCGCTGGAGTAAATAGCAAAGGGCTGCAAGGTGACAACCGCCAGCAGGAAGATGATCGTCAGGCCCGCGAGCAGGATGTTGAGCGCGATCTCGTTGGGAGTTTTCTGCCGCTCCGCGCCTTCGACCAGCGCAATCATCCGATCAAGGAACGTCTCGCCGGGGTTTGACGTAATGCGAATCTTGATCTGATCCGAAAGCACGCGCGTGCCGCCCGTGACGGCTGAGTGGTCGCCGCCGGCTTCGCGAATGACCGGCGCCGATTCACCAGTGATGGCTGACTCATCCACCGAAGCGACACCTTCGACGATCTCGCCGTCGCCGGGAATGAACTCGCCCGCCGAGACGATGACGAGATCATCTTTGCGCAGTTGCGGCGCGGGCACCACTTGCGTCTGCCCGTTCGCGAGCAGTTTTCGCGCCGTCGTCTCGGTCCGCGCTTTGCGCAGATTGTCCGCCTGCGCCTTGCCGCGCCCTTCGGCCATCGCCTCGGCGAAGTTGGCGAAGAGCACCGTGAACCAAAGCCAGAGCGTGATCTGCAAGTCGAACCCGATGCCGGGCGCACCCTTGGCGATGTCGCGGATGAGCAGGATGGTCGTGATCACGCTGCCCACCTCGACGACGAACATGACCGGGTTCTTCATCATCGTCACGGGGTTCAGCTTGCGGAATGAATCCCCCAAGGCGCGCGTCATGATCTTCGGATCCCAAATTGAGATTGCCTTTTCTTTTGCCATAAATCAATTGTCAGATTGTCCACCGCGTTAGCGGTGCCTGAGTTTAGCCGTGTACTTTAGTGCACGGGAAAGAGCGTTACAGGATCGTTGCGTCGCGTCAGCGACGCTTGAATGGGCGCGGGCACAGGCTCAACCGTCGCTGACGCGACGCGGCGGCCCTACCCGACTCGCAACCGTGCACTAAAGTACACGGCTAAATTCAAAAGCCGCTACGCGGCAGCAGCAGTTGCAAACTCCCTTCAAAAAGTTTGCCCCGCATGCATCAGCAGATGCTCGACGATCGGGCCGAGACTCAGAGCCGGGAAGAAGGTCAGTGCGCCAACGATCAGGATCACACTCACCAGCAGCGTCGTGAAGAGCGGCGTCGTCACCGGGAACGTGCCCAAGCTGGGCGGCACCGCTTTCTTACGTCCGAGACTGCCGGCCAGCGCGAGCATCGGGATGATCATCAGGAAGCGCCCGAAGAGCACCGCGATGCCGATGGTGGTGTTATACCAGTAAGTATTCGCCGACAGCCCTCCGAACGCCGACCCGTTGTTGCCCGCCGCCTCGCTGAAGGCGTAGAGGATCTCTGACAGGCCATGTGGCCCGGCGTTGTTAAGCTGCGAGGTGCCGAACCCCGGTGAGACGGCGGAGATAGCGGTGAAGACTAAAATCGTGAGGGGGAAGATGAGCACGTTGAGCATGGCCATCTTCACGTCGTAAGCCTCGACCTTCTTGCCCAGGTACTCCGGCGTGCGGCCGACCATCAAGCCCGCGATGAAGACCGAGAGGATGACCATGACCAGCATGCCGTAAAGGCCGGACCCCACGCCGCCGAAGATCACTTCGCCGAGTTGGATGTTCACCAGCGGCACCAAACCGCCGAGCGGCGTGTATGAATCATGCATCGAGTTGACGGCGCCGCACGAAGTATCGGTCGTGACGGTCGCCCAGAGCGTCGAGTTGGCGATGCCGTAGCGCACCTCTTTGCCCTCCATGTTGCCGCCCGACTGCATCGCGCTCGGCCGCTGGTCAACCCCGGCCAGCAGCGGATTACCTTTGGCCTCGGCCCAGTACGCGACGATGATGCCGGCGAAAAAGAGGACCGCCATGGCCGCGAAGACCGCCCAGCCGTGTCGCTGCGAGCCGGTCATGCGACCGAGCGTGTAAGTCAACCCCGCCGAGATCGCGAAGATCGCCAGCATCTCAAAAAGGTTGGTGAACGGCGTCGGGTTCTCGAACGGGTGCGAGCTATTGGCGTTGAAGAAGCCGCCGCCGTTGGTGCCAAACTCTTTGATGATCTCCTGCGAAGCCACCGGCCCCTGCGCGATCACCTGCCCGGTGACTTGTTGAGTCTCCTTCACCGGCTGCCCCTTGGCGTCGGTGACGACGTTGCCCTGCGCATCTTTTTTATCGACTTCCACCGTCTGCGGGTCGAGCAGCTTGACGGTGTCGTAAGGTTTCAGGTTCTGGGTCACGCCGCCGGCGACGAGCAGGAGCGCACCGACGAGGCAAAACGGCAGCAGCACCCAGAGGAGGCAGCGCGTCAGGTCTACCCAGAAGTTGCCGAGCGTGTCTTTTTCACGCTGCGCGATGCCGCGAATGAAAGCGATGGCGAGCACGATCCCGACCGCCGCCGAGGTGAAGTTATGGTAAGCCAGTCCCGCCATCTGGGTCAGATAGCTCATGGTCGTTTCCGGGGTGTAGCTCTGCCAGTTGGTGTTGGTCGTAAACGACGCGGCCGTGTTGAAGGTCGAGCTGGGCTCAACCCCGGCTAGCTTCTGCGGGTTGAACGGCAAGTAGTACTGTAGGCGCTGCAACGCGTACAGGACCAGCATTGAGACAACGCTGAAGAGCAGACACGCCACCGCGTACTCCGTCCAGCGCATCTCCCGCGTCTCATTGACGCCGGTGAGCCGATAAATCAGCCGTTCGATGGGACGCAGCACCGGGTCCAGGAACGTCCGCTCGCGCTTGAAGACGCGCGCCATGAAGACGCCGAGCGGCTTCGTGACCGCCAAAACAATCACGAAGAAGAGCAGAATTTGGAACCATCCATTGAGAGTCATCAGAACTTCTCCGGGCGCAAGAGCGCGAACACGAGATACACCATCAAGAGGGCGGAAACCGCGATGCCCAGGATCGCTTCGAGATTCATCTACTCACTCCTCCTTATAACCTGTCACACCCGCGCACGTAGGCGAGCGCGATCAGGAAGAAAACCACCGTTAAAGCAATAAAGATCAGATCTGTCATCACTATCTCCAAATTGATTTACCGGCTTGACGATTCTTGGTGACCTCAGCGAGGTATCGCTCTTGTTCCATTCTCCTGAGGCGTGCTACCGCGTCATCAGGAACATCACGCCGATCTCTTGCCGGCTCCTGCTGCGTGGCGTCTGCCTTTCGCCTCCTCCGCAGCTCGCGCCACACCATGAAGCGAGCAGGCACAAAGAAAGGAACAAGCCGAGGTCCTTGAGCATAATGTCTCCAGTTCGCCTGAAGCGATCAAAGACCTCGGTCAGGCTCCGTCGGCCTTGGCTTGCGAGCACCCGATCTCTGGTTCTGTGCGTAGGCTTGAGCATGAGCTTCCCCCTCCCTACCAGCTACCTTCTTTCCCAAACCACCAGATAAGGCCGGGCATTGCCTTTCCTTTCACGATTTCGAACCTCAAATCTGAGATCACAAATTGGGCTTACCAACTCCTTACTTGTCGAACGTGAAAATCAGCCCGAAAATCAAAAGGTGCTGGCTTGGCGTCAAGCCGACCACACCTGGCCGCACTTCACCACCCCGGAAGAACCCCCCGTCTCTCCCCCGCGAATCGTCAAACCGGTGCTCCAGCCGCAGGATCGTATTGGTTTGTCGATACGGGATCCGATATTCGAGCGTCGTCGTAATGGCTTTGACGGTCTGTCTGGCTAAGGTCCACCGGCCATCGCGATCCCACAGAAACTCAGGGCGAACGGTTGCACTCCACCGCTTGTTCAGGGCCCAATGCACCGGCAACTGGCCAGCCATCATCAAGGCGCGGGGACTTCCAGGAGCGACAACTCGTTCCCCTGAGTATATGTATTCGAATGCAAAAGTGACTCGATCTCCCTTCCATTCGACAATGCTGTCCGAAAGGAAGCGCCAGTACTTGAGTGAAGTGTTCGACTGATGAGGCCCCCAAAGAACTGTCTCCTTCACTGTCACGTGCGGACTCACCTTATAAGCAAGTTGGCCACCCGAACTTGGAACGCTGTTCGCATTGGCCAGATGCCAGTATCCATTGACCACGAAGAACGTGCCGGTGAGCTTCTCGTTGAAGGGATAACTCGCGTTCACGCCCAACATCAAATATGGCGTGAAGTCCGCTCCCCACGGTCTGGTGTATTCGAAATTATCCTTGGCGTAGAGCGAATCGTACCCGATCAAACTGCCGAAGATTCCGCCTTGCACGGTGAGTCCCTTGCCCACGGGCGCAAGATAAGACACGTTTGTCGGCCCAAGGTGGCGCAGAAATTTGTAACCGCCGATATTGGGAGCCGTCGCGGAAAACCCGAACACCTCGGTATCTTTGCCTGCCTGTGCCGTCAGTTCTACGCCCCACCGTGACTCTTCAGAGGCCTGCTTTTTGAGGTACGCTCCCGTCATATTCAGATGAAAGTCATCTACGTGCCAGGCAGTACCGCGACTGCGGAAGATGCGATTTGCCGGATGGTTGAAATCGAGCAAGTAGCCGAGATCAATGAAACCACCATAATGCCATTGAGGCTTCGATGGGTCTGCCGGCGGTTCTTCGGACGGCACATCTTTGGTATCTTCATCTTTATCACTCTTCGCCTTTTTCTCCTTCTCATCAAGCGCTGGACTGTCAGGCAAGGCTGGGCTGACTTCATTGACCGAGCGTGAGACTCGAGCTTTGCCTAGATCGCTTTGTGCGCTCACCTCAGAGATTGGAGCCAGGAGCGCCACGCCCATCACGATAGCGGCAGTCAGGTGGTGGTTCTTATTTCCTTGGCAGGCCAGGCGCCTGAGCGGTCGCTGCCGCTGCGTGAGCTTCATCTGGATTCTCCTTCAGGTCGTTTGAGGGATCGGTTTGAATTTCAAGCTCCGTGGGCCAATGAGCTAAGGTATCATCTGTCCCATCGTTCAGTTTGTCATCCGGGCCTGAGTCCCAATCAGTCTCCTCAAACCGCACGATGTAGGCGCGGTAGTATTTCCGTTTGTCCTTCCCGCACGCCAGAATGAAGTGGCGCAGTCGTAATAAGCAATAGGTCAGCGCCAGGGCGACGACCATGGCCAAGATTTGTGTCAACATATTCCCCTTCCTCGGTCACTCTTCCCGCTTTAAGCAGTCACACTATGGAGGACTGACCCTAGCAAAGTTCCAGGCTAGCACCGCGCCCATAAAAAGGGCGTAAAAGTTCTATAAAAAAGTCGTAAAGATGAAGACTCGGTCAAACTCTTCCGCTCTGCGGCGAAGATAAAGAGGGAGAGGCAGGGATCAAGTAGGTGCGGGCTTTAACGCAACGGTAGGCGATGAGTTCCGGGACTAGCACGGCGATCTGCCGCTCTGGGTGTTGATCTCTCGTCCGAAACACATAATCGATAATCGGGTAACCCGCACGCAATTCCGGTAATCGGGCACTCGTTAAATAGGGCTGCCATTGCCGGACTCCAGCGAAACAATCCACTGTGGTACAAGCTTCCACATCTCACGGAGTTGTGCATCCAACTTGCGATGGTGCGGGCAATGTTTTTCCACCATCATCCAAAACTGCTGAGAGTGGTTCATCTCTGCCAGGTGGCAAAGCTCATGGATGAGGACATAATCCACCAGTGCTGGCGGCAAAAATAGTAACTTCAAGTTGAGCGAAATATTTCGGTGCCGTGAGCAACCTGCCCAGCGTGTCCTTTGTTGCTTCACAAAAACACGGTTGTATCTCAGCTCTGTCTTCGCGCTCAAGGTTTGTAGTCGCGGGGCGAGATATTCGCGAGTTAAGCGCGCCAGCCAGCGGGTCAAGGCTAACCGGCAAAGTCTCTCGTCGCTGATCCGCCCTCGGACTTCAATGATGCCCGGCTCTGCTGTGCGCACGGCCACCCAAGCCGCGCCTGTTTCCCTCGCCTCTACTTGAAACACACGTCCGATGGCCGGTAGATGGATTTGCATGGGCAGCCGCCAGGACGAGCGCGGCTCAAAGAACTTTCGGGTGGCTTCAGCCCGTTCCAGGGCTGCGCGGATCCAAGCCTGCTTTCGTTCGAGCAGGCTGGGAATCCGCCCACGGTCATACCCCGCTGGCACGATGACCTCCAGCCCGCGCTGTGGCGTCACTCGCAGGCGAATATGCTTCGCGCGCGAGCTCTCGCGGAGTTGGTAAGCAAACAAAGATTCATCCATTGGACTTCACCCGATAGTTCGCTTTGCGCAACAGCTTGATGCCACGGTCGACGAAATCCTGATCGCGGCCATGCAGGCGGGCCTCCGGGAACTGCTTGGCCAGCAGTTTGGTGAACTCGCGGAACAACTCAGTATCAAGGTGCTCCTGTTCAGTCCAGCCGGGAAACAGTATTTCGTCAGCCTTCGCCACGAGCGCGGCGGAAATCTTCGCGGCGCCTTCCGCTGACAAGTGAGCAGCTCGCTCCTGCGCCGCTCTGGCGATACTTTCCGCCAGCGGACGCTGCGATTCCTGAATGAGCGCGGCCGTCTCCTTGGCGAGTTCTTCCAACTCTTTCAGTAAGACTAAACCGGCCAGCATGCCGTTGCGCTTGAGCTGCACGATGCGTTTGAGCCGCTCGCTCAAGGGCTGAAAGTCCTCGTCCTCACCCAAGCGGATTTCCAATTCGGCGGCCAGCAGTGCCTCGATGTTGAGAGCTTTGGAATCCGGCGGGCGGTCTTTGATGCTCGTCAGGTAATCCGCGTCGAGAACATAAGACGGCAAGTCACGCTTCAACTGCTCTACGTCTACATGCTGCCCGATGAGTTCGCGCGTCTTCGCCCCATCCGCCGGGTCAGTCTCGAACTTCGGCCCCCGCGGATAGAACGACTTCACGTAATACATCCACAGGCGGCTGAGCCAGAGATAGTTTGCCTCGTGATCCACCAGGAACCGATCCGGGTGCAGCGTCTCCCAGAGCAGGCTCAGATGGCGATACCCTTGTTCGAACTTCTCACGCTGCGGCTCGTTGACGTTGAACCAGGCGAGGATGGCCATGAGGTTGTCGCGGTCGCCGGTCTTCGGGAATGGCGCGAGCAACTCCAACTGCCATTGCATCTCAAGCTTGAACTGCTCGCGCAGATGAGTGAGCGGGAAAGCTACCTCCCCTAGTTCGTTCTTGTCGAAGTTGAGTGCGTCCTGGAGCCGCTCGAAGACGCCGAAGTAGTCGAGGATGACACCAAACTTCTTGAGTTCGTTGTAAGGCCGGTTGACCCGCGCGATGGCTTGGAGCAACGAGTGGTCACGCAGGCCCTTGTCGAGATACATCGTCTCGACGATGGGCGCGTTGAAGCCGGTGAGCAACATGTCGCAGATGATGAAAATCTCGACGTTCCGCCATCGGTTGTCTGGCTTGGCCTGCTCGGCTGGGTCTTGGGGCTTCTCCTCATTGAACTTCTCAATGGCCTTCTTGCGGTTCGCGTCGCCCAAGTAGTGCTTCTTGACTTCAGCCTTGTCCTTCTCCGGGTCTTCCGAGAAGACGCACAACGACACCTCAGGTCCGAGCAATTGGTCAAGCGCCGCCTTGTAGAGCGCGCAGGTCTCCTTGTCGTAGCAAGCCAACATTGCCTTGAAGCGATTGGGCTGAACCCGTTCCCGAAAGTCTTTCGCCACATCTTCAGCGATGAGCTTGATCCGATCCGACAGCTTGAGGATGACCTCCAGCTTCGCGTTCTCCGTCTTGAGTTGTTCGCGCTCGCCTTCAGGCAGGCGGGCGAACTCCCGCTCAAAGACCGCGTCGAGCTTCTCGCCCCAGACCGCCCAATCGCTGACGCGCGGCTCGTAGTGAATCGGCACGGTCGCGCCGTCACGGATGGAGTCGGCAATCGAGTAACGGCCCCCAGGCTGCATGTAACGCTCAATGCGTTCCTTGCCGCTCTCATCCTTGCCGAGAATGCGCCCGAAGGCGAGCGGGGTGTTGTGATCGCTGTTCTCGATGGGCGTGCCGGTGAAGCCGAAGAGCGACGCTTCGGGCAGCGTGGCGCGCATCCATTTGCCAAACTCGCCCTCCTGCGACCGGTGCGCCTCGTCCACCAAGCCGATGACATTCCGGCGCGACACAGCGAATCTTTCATGGCCGCTGAACTTGTGCATGATCGTGACGATGATGCCGCGATAACCGTCGCCATCACTCAACAGGTGGACCAAATCCGGCTTGCTCTCCGCCACGCGGCAAATCTCGGTGTTGGTGCGGATGAATTGCCCGATCATCTGATCCTGCAACTGATCGCGGTCAATCACAATCAGGATGGTTGGCTGTTGCAGCGCCGGATGATGCCAGAGCTTTTTCGCCGCGAAGAGGATCGTCAGACTCTTGCCGCTGCCCTGCGTGTGCCAGACCAGTCCGCGCCGCCATTCCTGCTCGCGGTCGAGTTCCAGCGCACGGCGGACGATCTCGTTGGCGGCGGCGAACTGCTGGTAGCGCGCCACCTTCTTGACGGGGCGCCCTTCTTCGACCTCGAAGACGATGAAGTTGCGCAGCAGGTCGAGCAGGTTCGCTCGGTCGAACAAGCCGTAAACCGCGCGCTTCATCGAGTCAGTCTCTTCAATGTGCGTGTGTGGCCACGGGTCGCGCCACTCATGCCAGGTGTGGAACTTCGCGCCCGGCACGCCGTAGCGGAAGACGAACTCATTCACCGCGCCGCAAAAGGCGTTCGAGTAGTAGAGCTGCGGCGCTTCGCGGCCGTAACGTCCGCACTGCTTCGCGCCCTCAGTCCAATCAATGTGCCAATCGCGCCCGGTTGTCTTGGCTTCGATGTTGACGATGGGGATGCCGTTGACGAAGAGCAGCGCGTCGGTGCGGATGTTATCCTTCGGCCCTTCGACGCGAAATTGGTTGGTCGCCAGGAAGTCGTTGGCCTCGATGTCGTCGTAGTCCATCAGCCGGACGTTCTGCTCCGGCTCGTCTACGGCGAACTTAAAAGTCTTCTCGTTACGCAGCCAGCGAAGCCATTCCTGATTGTCGCGCTCGGCGCGCAGCCGCGAGATGACACGCTCGGCCCGCTCGTCATCATTGATGACGCCGGGATTCAAGGCAATCAGCCGCTCCTTGAGAATGGGGAGCAGCAGCACCTCGCGCTCGTCTATCGAGCCGTCGGCGCGGCGGGCGCGGTATTCGCGGGCCACGGCCTTGGCGTCCTCGTAGCGCCAGCCGAGTTCAAGTGACTGGAGCCAGTCGAGAATCGGGCTCTCCACAGTACGAGCTTCGTTGGGTAGTTCGACGATAGAACTCATGAGCACAACATCTTCCAAGTTTTCGCCGCGTAGCGGCGCTTGAATTTAGCCGTGGGTTTCAACCCACGGACGAGCGGCAGATTTCCCCCGTCGCGTCAGCGACGATTGAACCGTTCGCTTGCCCGCGATTCAACCGTCGCTGACGCGACGGGATGGCTCTCGTCCTTGACCGTGGGTTGAAACCCACGGCTAAATTCATCAGGCCGCTACGCGGCTCACCGGAATTGGCGCGCCCTTCCAACTTGGGTATACCAATGGGCTGCCACCACCGGCCAATTTCCTCTGCGCCTCCGGCGCTTTCTTCAGCCTCACGTTATTACCCCGACAGTTTCTTGAAGACCATAACGCTCTGACTCAACTCTCACTCTGACTCGACCGGTCAGCAGGTTTTGCAGCAGCGAACGCTTCAGGTGGTCGAGGGTGCGCAATTCGGCTTCGCAGGCAGCGATGTTTGCAATCGACGCGTCAACGAGCGAGACCATCTCTCGCTGCTCATCTTTAGATGGAGGGTAAGCGAAGATCTCTTTGCGAATGTCGCGCTTGCTAATCATCCAAAGCCCGCTACCAGATTCAGCTTTCGACTGGAGGCGGTGGAGGAAATTCAGGCTCTGCCAGAGGTAAGGAACGAATCGCTCGACAACCTTCGATGGCTGAAATCGCAAGCGGATGAGTTTGTCTGAGAAAATCGTCGGCACTTCAGGCTCTTCGGCTAGAAGGCCGCCTGTAGCGACGCTTTCCCGATTCCCGTTTCCGCGCAGCACATAGAAATCTCCTCGCCTCGCCCGACATTCTTCTGCCGTCTGCTCATCAATGTCTACGTAAGAGATGTAATTCGTCGTGCAGAGGCCATCATCAATGCACGTCACGTTCAGGATTGGAGTACCCGGTGGTTCAGGGCGCGATTGCGGCGACACACCATTAAATGGTTGGCCATCGAGAACACTTTGAATCGTTGCTACTTTCCACATCTCTGGGATCTCCCCGATTTTAGTCTGCCGGAAATGGGTGTGGCAGCCGGGGATGCCACGAGTGAAAAGCTGCTGCATGAGCGCCGTCTTGAGCCGTCGCGCCGCTGTCAGTTTTGCTTCCGCCGCCGCAATTGCTTCATCGGCGAGTTTGAGGATGCTGGCAATTTCATCCTGCTCACTTGCGGGCGGAAACGCCCCTAGAATGAAATGAGCATCTCGCCGAGTCAGGCCTGGCACTCCTGTCGCAGCGTTCAGTTGGCCAAGGTTCAGGTGCGTGAGCAGATAATAAAGGAAACGCCAGTTATCCTGTCCAAGTCGGCGAACGTAGTAGACCGTGTCTATTGGCCAGAAGGGTTTCTCGGAAAAGTGAACTTCGCCAACCGAGCCCTTGCGCCCGACGAGAATTCCAGGCCCTTCGACCAAGTAAGTGTCGTGCGTCCCGACCTGCCCGTTTGAGCCATAAACCGGGTAGTCACCTTCATGCCGCTCGGCGTCCGTTAGGCCGGTGCCGTACTCCAGCCATAGGCGGCTTTTTATTGGCTCTACCGTCCAACCATCCGGCGCGCGATGTGGATCGAAACGCTGGCAGGCAGCGAGTTTCATATCCCCGCCTCCGCAGGCTTCGCGAGCCTCGCAAGCTTTTCGCGTAGTAGTTGTAGCGTCTGCTGCGCTATGTCCTCAGCATCGCTCAATTGAGCCAGCGCGTCGTCAATCTCGATCTTCTCCTCCGGCTCAAAGGTGTCTACGTAGCGCGGGAGGTTGAGGTTGAATTCGTTCTCCCTGATCTCCTCACGCTCGGCCACGACGAAGTAACGACGGGCTTCCGCCGGGTCAGCGCAGATGCGCGCGAGGTCAGCAGCGGCCTCATGAGCCAATGTGATTTCGCGGTCAGCATGCTGGCGTGCGGCGGCCCGCTTCTCCTCGGCTTCTGCTTCCAGCTTCGTCAAATCCTTGACTGCCGCCTTGAGTTCCTTGAGACGCTCGGCATTCGCCTTCTTCTCCTCGCGGAATTTCTTCCGCTCCTCCTTGTCCTCCGGCTGCTTCTTCTCCGCGAACGCCTGGCGCTCGGCTAGCTCTTGGCGCAGCGCTGGCAGCGGCGCGAGCGAAGCGCCGTAAGCTTCCTCAATCTCGCTGAGCGCGGTATCGCGCTCCCGCTCGATTTCGGCAATCAGTTCCGCTTCGTGCTGCGGGATGAGCACGCGGCATTTCTCCAGGTCGCCGAACGCGCGCCACGGGACGAGGATGCGCATGCAGTCGGCGCGGCGCAGCAGGTCAGCGGCTTTTTCGAGGAACGCATCGAGTTCGGCCTGGGTCAGGCGACGGAGCGGACGGGTTTTGACTGGGTCAGGCATAATGATCAAGTGAAATGTGCAGACTCGTTCGCATCCTAAGATGATTGGACCATCGCGCGGCTCTCATTCGTCAGGGCGCGCAGAGAAGCGATCATAGCTTTTATCCTTGGGACAGGCAAACTCGGAAGCAAAATGCGGAAATGAGTTAGCAAGCGCGGGATTGCGCTTCACTCCATCAGGCTTAAATGATCGGTGTCGAGGACAACCATCTCAGCGTTTCCTCGCTTTAGCTGGCTTGGCGCGTTTGGCCGGCTTGGGGCGCCGCGATTCGCGGTACTTACGCCCCAGGCGCATGGCTTCCTCGAAGGCCGGATCGTCAGCAAACGCTCCCACGATAGGTTCCCACCAAGGCTTGGCCTCAGGGGCGACGGCTTCCAGCTTTCGCTGCAGTTGTTCGACCTTAGTCTCAAGCAATACCACGCGCGATTCAAGTTCGATCGTGGTTTCAGGTGTCGCCATGCGTGACCTCCTCATCACTGTTTGCTGCCATCCAACGCCGGCTGCCGCGCTTTGAGTGGCTCCGCCTCATCGTCGCTGCCATTCAGTTCGAAGTATAAGCTCAGCCTGATCGCGCAGCAATCAATCCTGCCGCCACTGCTCAGGCCGACCTCCGACAGCAGGAATCAGGCGGATAAATACCACGGGACGTTGATCACGACGATGTTCTGGTCGCCGCGCACCAGCAGCAGCGCCTTGAGCATACTCGCCCGCTTATTATGCAGCAGGTGATGGTACCAGCGGTGGGCGACGAGTTCCGGGACTAACACGGCAATCTGCCGCTCCGGGTGTTGATCTCGCGTCTGAAACACGTAATCGATAATCGGGTTGAAGACGTGGCGGTACGGCGAAGCGATCTCGACCAGGTGCGGCGTCGGCAGTCCGGCCTCGCGCGTCGGCGCTTCGACCAAGTCCGGCCAGCGTTTTTTCAAGTCATCCGTTTTCTCTCCGGCGCGCACCTGAACGACGAAGATGTCGGGCGAGAGCTTGAGGGCGAAGCGCAGCCCTTTTTGTGACATCTTATTCCACTCGTACATCGGCACGATCACGATCGGTGGCCGCAGGCCGGCGACATCCAGTGGCTTCGAGTTCGCGGTCTCGATCTCGACGTGGTGGTAGTGCCGTCGGACGGCGCCAAAGGTCAGGAGCATGAGCGGAACGAGCAGTGCTGTGATCCAGGCCCCTTCGGCAAACTTCGCGACGAAGACCACCACGAGTGTCACGCCCGTCGCCGTCGCGCCGAGGCCGTTGACGAACAGGTTGCGAAGTCGGTGCTCGCCGCCGACCCGCTGCCAGTGCGCGACCATCCCCGCCTGCGAAAGCGTGAAGGCGAGAAAGGCCCCGATGGCGAAGAGCGGGATCAAGCGGTCTGTGACGCCACCGAAGATGATCAGGAGCAGCGCGGAGAGGAACGCCAGGACGTAAATGCCCTGTGAGTAGACCAGCCGCCTGCCGCGCGAGGCGAAGGTGCGGGGCAGAAAGCCGTCCTGCCCGATGACCCGGCACAGGCGCGGGAAGTCGGCGAAGCCCGTATTCGCCGAGAGCGCGAGCACGGCGAGAATCGCGCCAATGCTCAGGTAGTAAAAGAACCCTTTGCCAACGACCGCCGCGACGAGCTGCGAGAGCACGCTCTGGTAGCCCGGCTGCCCCGGCTCCGTCGCCCCGATGGAGTAGGCTTGCGAAAGGTAGGCAATGCCGGCGAGGAGCAGCGCGAGGATGGCGATGATCGCGGTCAGGGTGCGGCGGGCATTGCGTGCCGGCGGCTCACGAAACGCGGTCACACCGTTGCTCACCGCTTCCACGCCGGTCATCGCGGTACACCCACTGGAAAAGGCGTGGAGCAGCAGCCATAGACTCGCCGTGGCCGTCGCGGCCGGGAGCTGAGGCGGCGCCACGACCGGCGTCGGATGACCGCCGCTCAGCAGCGCTTTGGCCAGGCCGATGGCGAGCACCGTGAAGAGGCAGAAGACGAACAGGTAGGTCGGGACGATGAAGGCCACGCCGGACTCGCGCACGCCGCGCAGGTTGACCAGCGCGATGAGCAACAAAATCCCCAAACAGAGCCAGAGCGTATAAGGCTGCCAACTCGGCACGGCCGAGACGAGTGCGCCGACCCCGGCGGAGATGCCGACGGCGACCACCAGCACATAGTCCAGCAGCAGAGCCGCGGCCGCGAGCAGGCCCGCGAACACGCCGAGATTACGGCGCGCCACCGTGTAGGAACCGCCGCCTGTCGGATACGCGCCGATGGTCTGATAGTAGGAGAAATAGACGACGAGGAGCAGGCCGATGATGATGGTGCTGATCGGGCGGAGATAGCTGATGCCGAGTGCGCCGAGCGGAATCAACAGCGTCATCGCCGCTTCGGGCCCGTAAGCGGCCGAACCGAGGGCGTCCAGTCCGAGCATCGGAATCCCGGCCAGCGGCCCCACGCACTGTTCACCTTCTTCCTGCGTCGCGAGCGGTTTGCCGAACAAAAAGTTTTTTAGTGACATCGGAATTCTGCCTGGCACTTTCCCCTCATCAAGTCGCCAAAGGAGCGAAAGGATTTGTAAAAGTGAAGGAAGGATTCTATTACGGGCCGGCGTGAAAGCGGTAGCCGGTCCATGGCTCGGTGAGGATGTAGCGGGGCTTGGCCGGATTGGGCTCAATTTTCTTGCGCAAGTGACCGACGAAGACGCGCAGGTATTCCGTCTGCTCGACGTAATCGCCGCCCCAGACGGCGCCGAGCAGCACGCGATGGGTGAGCACTTTATCCGGGTGGCGGACGAGGTAGACGAGCAGCTCGTATTCTTTGGGCGTCAGGTGGACCTCCTGGCCTCGGACGGTCACGCTGCGGGTCTCAAGCTCGACGCGAAAGTCTCCCGCTTCAATTGTCTTCTCTTCCGGCCCTGAGGCTAACTGTGGGCGCCGCAGCACGACCCGCACGCGCGCGAGCAGTTCATCCATGCCGAAAGGCTTGGTCACGTAGTCGTCCGCGCCCGCGTCCAAGGCTTCGACCTTGATGCGCTCCTCACCCTTGGCCGAGAGCACAATGATCGGCACGGCAGAGATCGCCCGCAGACGCCGGCAGAGTTCCAGCCCGCCCATATTGGGCATGGCGAGGTCGGTCACGATAATATCGGGCTTCCAGGCGCTGAAGGCCGCGAGCGCCTCTTCCCCTCCGGCCGCCACTTGCACTTCATAACCGTAGCTGGCCAAGCTGTAGCGCAGGACGCGCGTGATCTGCCGCTCATCATCAACCACCAGGATGCGTCGTTGCTCATTCATGACGTCTCCTCTCACTGCTGGATCCAGAGGTCGAATCCTGCGACCCGCGGATTGCTCTCGCCTTCCGCACTCTCCACCGTCGCGGGTTGCTCTTCATCGCCGATCGGCACGGTGAAGACCACACGCGCCCCGCACCCGCCGGCGCCGTCCTCCACCCAAATGCGTCCGCCGTGAGCCTCAACGATGCCGCGGGCGATGGCCAGCCCCATGCCGATTCCGGATGGGCGGTCGAGCGCCGCGGCGTAGTCGGGCGTGGCGCGGAAGAACTTGTCGAAGACGTGCTCCCGCAGGTGCGGCGGGATGCCGCGCCCTTCGTCCTCCACCGCGATCTGGACCATCTCGCCAGGCGCCCGGCCGGCTTGGATCCCGATGCGCGTGCCGGGCGGCGAATATTTGGTCGCGTTGTCCAGGAGCAGGTAGATGACTTCGGCCACCGCCCGGGCGTCGATCCGCACCAGCGGCAATTCACTTTCCACCTCGACCTCCACCCGGTGCCGCTCACGCGACGGTTCGGCGCGGGCGAGCGCCATTGAGATGATCTCATCGACCGCCCCCCACCGGCGCCGCAGATGGAGGTCTCCGGCCTCGATCCGCGCCAGCTCAACCATGCCTTCGATGAAGTGGTTGAGCCGGTCAGCCTCTTCGTCAATCACTTCGAGCATCTCCTGCCGCCCTTCGTCGTCGAGTTTGACCGGCGACTCCCCGTCTCGCGTAGCGCGCCGCTCTTTGAGGAGGGTCGTCACCGATGCCTTAATCGAAGTGAGGGGCGTGCGCAGGTCGTGGGTGACCGCGTCCAAGAGCGCCGACTTCAATTGTTCACTCCGCCGGAGCGCTTCGGCGTGGCTGGCCCGCTCGAAGGCGCCCTGCAGCTCATGGTAGAGCCGTGAGCTTTCGCGCCGTCCCGCTTCTGCCTCCTCGGCGCGGCGCTTGGCCCGGGCCGAGAGCTGCCCGGCGGTCACGGCCGTGACGGTGAAGGCGGCCAGGGCCACCCAGTTCTGTGGGTCAGCAATCGTGAAGGTGCCCACGGGCGGTAAGAAGAAGAAGTTGAAACACAGCATGCCGAGCACTGACGCAACAAATGCCGGCCGGCTGCCCCAGACGGTGGCGATGAACAACACCGCCAAGAGCAGCGCCAAGGCCACCGTGGTCGAGTTAATCTGTTCATGAAACGGCGCGAGCACGGCGGTGACTGCGGCGATGATCAGTACCGCCAGCAGATAGCCTGTGCCCTTAGATGGAAGGATGCTGGTCAAGAAGCTCTCCACTTCGGTGACGAGAGCGGGCCCGGCGCAACTATAGAGCATCAGTAGCTTGCGAAATCAGGAAGGCAAAGCATTTTCCATTTTCCATTTTCCATTTGTCATTGGTCATTGACTCCGGTAGATTGCCATTCAATGACCAATGACAAATGGAAAATGGAAAATGGAGTTCTTCGTCCATTTCGTGAGCTACTCAAGCATCAGCCCCCTCGGTTGACCGCTTGCTCCTCTTCCGTCGCCGGCTTGGCTTGATCTTGCTGGCGGGTGATGGCGCGCATCTCGTCGAGGAGCTCACGCCGCGTCTTCCCACTGAGTTCTTGTTCGAGTCGCCCGAGCGCGATCTTGACGATCTCATTATGATGCAACTCCTCGACTCCCGCCTCTTGCGTGACATTGAGCCAGAGCTTATGGATGAGATTGATCTCCTCATCGGTCAGCTTCGGCGCGTGCGCTCCCAGGTAGTAATCGTGCTCCTGGCCATCGGGATCGATGACTGTAAAGCACACTTGCCGCTTCTCTTTCTCTTCACTCGATAATCTTTCCCACGCCTCGCCCATCCGCCGGGCCTGCTCTTCAGGGCTCATGACCGACGAGCGTCCGGCAATAATCTCGGCGGAGTTGAGTTGGACGGCGGTCCGCACGATGGCATCAAAGATGTTCGATGACGGCACGACCAGCAGATGCACTTTCTTCCCGGCCTTCTCCGCCAGGGCGATGACCCGACTGAAGAGGAGTTGCTCATAGCTGGTGAAGAGCTGGCGCTCGTCGATGCCTTCATAGCCGGTGTCAGGCCCGCGCATGACGTGCACGGTCATGACCACCAAATCCTTTTGGTCGGTCTGCGTCAGTTCCAAGGCTTTGGCCAAGTGACCCAGGGTGTTGTAGTCGCGCACCAGGCAGAGGGTATTCCCAGGGCGCACCTTGACCGATGCGCTCGAGACGATCTCTTGTGATTGCAGCCGGAACTGGTCCATCTCGACATGGGCCGCCCCGCGTCGGCGCTCGTTGAGGCGTTCAGAGGCGAGAAAGATCGAGAAGAAGACCAGCGTGAAGGCGATGCCGCTGACGGTCGCCACCTGTTTGGTGAGCAAGTTGATCCCGGCGACCGAGAAGAGCAGGGTGGCGATGATCCCCAATCCGAGGGGCAGTTCATTGCCGTCGAGGCGGAGATTGAAAGGCACTTTCCATTCGCGCGGCGATTTGTCCTTGAAGCGCAGCACCAGCATGGCGAGCGCCTTGAAGGCAAACGACCAGATGACCCCGAAGGCATAAGCCTCGCCCAGCGTGTAGGTGTTGCCCCGCGAACCGAGAATGGCGACCAGTTGCAAGATCACGATGAGGTTGATCATCCGGTAAGAGGTCCCGAATTTTTTGTGCGGCGCGCGAAACCAGTCCGGCATCACCCCGTCTTCCGAGACGCGATTGAGCACGCCATTGGCCCCGATGATCGAGGTGTTGATCGCCCCGGCCAGCATCAGGAACCCGACGATGACGATGAATGCCTGGAACAAGAGCTTGAGCACTGTCGGGCCGACCAGGTAGACCGAGATGCCGCTGATCAAGTTGTCAAAATACTGCGGCCTGACCTCGTCGGGGATGATCGCATAGGCAAAGAACGAGACGAGGGACGTGAACAGGAGCGAGTAGAGAAAAATCACCAGCCCCGCTCGCATCAGATTCTGGTGCTTGGGATGCTCGAGTTCACGGTTGACCTGCGCGAGCGATTCTTCACCCGACATGGCGAGGAAGGAATGACCGAAGGCCATCAAAATGCCGATCAGTCCGAGCAGTGCGCCCGCGTTCAGCGGCAACCCATAGCGAGGTTCGGTCTCCGTCTGCTCAGGGGCGGTGGCCGGGGGCGCCTCCGGCGGGAGTTCGCGCAGAGCGCCTGGCGCAATGTCCGGCAACCAGCCCACTGCATCCCGATTGAATGAAAGGTTGTGCGGCACTGGGGCCGGCGGCAGGCGCTGTTTGTCCGGACGAGTAAGAATCGTGAAGCTGCACCAGAGAATGAGCAGCACCACCATCACCGAGGTGACATACATAATCCTCAGCGCATCATCCGATGATTCGTGGATCCCCCTGGTGTTACGCCACCAGAAATAGATCGTGATCAGCGCGGCGATGCCGGCGGCTGAGAGGTTGACCGTTGAGGGCGATGGGCTCCACGGATGACCTAAGTAAGTGACCGTCTGCGCGAGGAGGCCGATGATATACTGCCCGGCTGAGACGCCCGAAATCGGTCCGGTCAAGATGTAATCGAACATCAAGGCCGAGACCGAGAGCTTGGCGAGCGTCCCGCCCATGGCCTCCTTGACGACCCGGTAGACGCCGCCGCGGGTGAACATCGCGCAGGATTCGACGTAGACGGCGCGGACGGCATAGGAGAAGAGCATCACTCCCAGGATGAACCAGGGCGCCGCCTGCCCGATCGCTTTCTCCGCAATGCCGCCGACGTAATAAGCCGACGAGCCAAGATCATTGAGGACGATCGCCGCCGCCCGCCAGAACGAAATGAAGGAGAGCATGACTGACGTCGCGACGATCACTTTCGGTCGCAAGCTAGCCGTATCACCTTGCGCAGCCATTTCCTGTGCTCCTTATGTGAATGAGATGTCACCTACACCTCCTTTTTTCTGCCGAGCAGAATGGAGGTCCGCCCTCCGGCCACGACGAGCCAGGGTCCGCTGAAGCGCTAGACCATCTTGCAGCCTCACGGCGCAACCTTTGGCCGAGATTCCTGAACACTGGTTGCATAGTCCGCAGGGGGCTCAATCTCCGTCGGCCACTCAACCGCCGGCTCACTTTCGCTGACCGGTAGATCATCCGCCGCGAGCTGCATCAGGTAAGCGCGATGGTACCTCTGTCTGTTCTTTCCATCGGCCAGGATCAAGCGACGCAAACGTAGTAAGCCGTAGACCAGCGCGAAGGCGATGAGGGTAGCCAACAGTTGGGTTATCATCTTGACCTCTCTTTGCCGCGTCTCCGGAGCTACGCCGCCCATTCGCGGCTGTTAGCTTCGGCGGCCATAGGGAGGCTAGCACCCTGCCCATAAGGATGGCGTAAAGGGTTTATAAAGAATTCGTAAAGACTATCGAACCCTGCCGCCGGGGTACAGTCCGGGGAGCGTAAGCGACCTGCTGCCGGCGGCAGCGCCTGTGCTCGCAGGCATCGGGTCGCTCACGCTCAATGGCATTAAGTTAAGCGAGGTCCGACAAGCTGCCAGCTTGTCATGGTCTCGGCAGGTGGCGCTTTCGGAAGCACTCGACAAGCTGGCAGCTTGTCGGACCATCGGGCTCTCACTCCTGAACTTAATTCCATTGCGCTCGCGCTCCTCGGATTGTCTCTGCTTCGATTGACAGCCGCCCCCACTCGCCATATAAATGATTCCGTTCCAAATCCGGAGATTGAAGATCAGGAGCAGGGTGATGACGCTACCAGAGAGAATCAATCAGGACCTGACCGCGGCGATGAAGGCCAAAGCTGCGGCGCGGCTCTCGACGCTGCGCCTGGTCAAGGCGGCGCTCAAGAACCGCGAGATTGAGAAGATGGCCCCGCTCGATGACGCCGAGGCCACCAGGGTCCTGCAATCGCTCGTCAAGCAGCGGCGCGACAGCATCGAGCAATACACCCAAGGTGGACGGCCAGAGCTGGCTGATAAAGAGGCGGCTGAGATTAAAGTGATCGAGGAGTATTTACCGGCTGCCCTGGATGAGGCGACGCTCACGCGCCTGGTCGAGGAAACGCTCAGTGAGATCGGGGCGCAGTCGGCCAAAGATCTGGGGCGGGCGATGAAGGCGGTGATGGCCAAACTCGCCGGCCAGGCCGTAGACGGCAAGCTGGTCAATCAACTGGTCAGATCGAAGCTTGGGGCCTAGTAGTTCGTCACGGTGAAGATGAGGAAAGTTTGGAGTTCAAGCTTTAGCTTGCTGGTTGAGCAATCAGGCAAGCTCAAGCTTGAACTCCGAACATCAAAATCATCGTGACGAACTACTAGGCCCTGAGGGAATTATACAGGAACAAACTGGTGGAGGCCGTCGTAAGGTTCACTGCGCAGGGGGAAGTTCTCAGCTATGATTGGCCGTTGTTCTTCGCCGCCGCATCAAATTATTTGGAGGATCGGATTATGGGTACGACTTTCTTAGGCCTGATCGCTGCTATTTTGGACATCTTTGCGATCTATGATGTGATGAATTCATCGCGTGACACCGCGACCAAGGTGGTGCTCTTGGCGATCATTCTCTTCGTCCCGTTCATCGGCGCCGGGCTCTACCTGTTCGCCCTGCGCGACAAAGGGTTCGCTTAAACCCGGGCCAGAGCTCAATGATCTTTCGCGACGGGCAAAGGTCCGCTTCGGAACCAAGTTCGAGCTTAACTACCTTGTGCGACTGGTCAAGTCAGTCACGCCAACCCTGACGCTAGAGAGCCCGCACAGCTCAAGAGAGTAATGCAGTCTTCGGCGGCCAATATTCCCACCCTGCTCCCGCCAGCCAGGCGCCCCCAGCGATCTCATGGCTAAAGTCTCATACGGTATTGCCAAGTTAGTGGGACCCGGCACAACATAATCAAGCGCCAGCGTTGCGCGGGCGGGCTTAGTGTTCTACCTTTCGAAGGCAGTGGAGGGTGGTTATGGATTGGTTAACGACTTTGGGTATGGCGATGGGGTCGGCTTGGCTTTCCGGGATCAACCTCTATGCGACGGTGGTGACCCTCGGGCTGCTGGAGCGCTTCAAGCTCGTTCACCTGCCGGGCGATTTGAGCCTGGTCGCGCAGTGGTGGGTGATTGGCGTGGCCGGGGCGCTCTACTTGATCGAGTTCTTTGCCGACAAGATTCCCGCCGTCGATTCGGTGTGGGATGCGATTCACACCTTCATTCGCGTGCCGGCGGGCGCGGTCCTGGCGGCCTCCGCCTTCGCCCACTTCGACCCTTCGGTGCGGGCGTTGGCCCTGCTCCTTGGCGGCGGCGTGGCCCTGAGTTCGCACGGGACGAAGGCCGCGACCCGGTTGGCGGCCAACACCAGCCCGGAGCCGGTCTCGAACATCGCGCTCAGCCTGGCGGAAGATGCGATCGCGATTGGCTCGACCATCTTGATGGTCTTCCACCCGGTCGTGATCCTGGTGGTCGTCCTTCTCTTTCTGCTCTTCGCACTCTGGATCGTCCCCAAGATCTTTCGTGCGCTGCGCCGGCTGTTTGGGCGCATCCGTAGTCTCTTTAGCCCCAATCACCAGGCGACGGGCGGCGTCGGGAAGTGAGTTGAGCAATGGTCAGTCGTCAGTTTGAATTCACCAGCCGCGGAGGTCTTGATGTCAATCTCTAAGTCATCCTTACGGGTCATAACGGTTGCCGGCTGCCTGCTGCTGGCGTGGTCTTTGGTGAGCGCGCAGACTAAAGGCCGCAGTGATGCGCGCGGCGCAGTCCAGGCCTTCTTCAACCTCCTCAAGTCGCAACAATACTCGGCCCTTTACGACTACCTGCCGAGCGAGATGCAGCAGCGGGTGACGCGCGAGCAACTGACTCAAGGCCTCAAGCGCCTGGGGGAGTTCATCGCCATCGAGCGGATGGAGATCGGCCGCCTGCAACAGCACGGTGATTTCGCCGTGATCGATACGACGCTCTACGGCCGTCTCAAGCGGCCTCTGGAAATCGACGGCCAGAAGGTAGAGGCAGGCAAGGTCGCGGTGCAGCAATACCTCTTCAAGGAGGGCGGACAATGGAAGGTCGCCACGGCTGACGGCAACACCCGCGCTTATTTCCTCAAACGCCACCCCGATTTCAATCAAAGCTTTCAGTTCACCCAGCCGCAGTTTTTTATCAAGCAGGATGGGCGGTGGAAGGCAATAGGCAGTAAGCAGTAGGCAGTAAGCAGTAGGCAGTATGCGGTAGGCAGTAGGCAGTTAGCTTAAGCAGCCGGATTGACTGCCTACTGCCTACTGCTTACTGCCTACTGCTTACTGCTTACTGCCTACTGCCTACCGCATACTGCCTACTGTTTGCTGCCAGGCCAGCGCCCGCCGCAGCACTTCCAGCCGTGCTTGCTCGCGCTCGGTCGTAAGCGGCTCCAATTGCTCAAGAATCGTTGAGAGCAATTGAAAGGCAAAGGCGCCGGCGTGGGTCATGACATGTGAGTAATAGTGGATCTCCAGGGTGCCGCGCTCGTTATGGTGGAAGGCGCGCACCTCATCATCCGTCACCGTCTCGACGTCGGTGTTGATCGGCAAAACCTCACGCGGGACGCCTTGCTTGCGCCCATCCGCATCATGCCAGCCGAGGAGCAAAATCCCGACGAGCACCCCCTGTTCGTTCAGGTAGTCCGGACTGAAAACGGCATTGAGTTCCGGCGGGGTCGAGAGGCGCGGGCCGTAATTGCCGTACTCGGGGTTGATGAGCTGCGAGTTGTAGATCACCCCGATCACTTCGCCGTCGCGGGCGGCGGCTTTCACGAATTGACCGAACCGGTAATCGGCAGTCGTCGGCGGGTCGGGCGTCTCGAGTGAATCGAGCACGCGCGCGGCGTAGTCAACGTGGGAATTCGACTTGATGATCTTGGCAATACGCATAAGCAGAACCGTCCGTCCCCTTGTGACAGGCAATGATCAAACGCGCGTCGGTGATTCACACTCCGCCGGCTGCCACTCGGCTTCCAGTTGCAGCAACCCGTGGATGACGCGGTCGGTAATGACGTCGAATTGATACATCTGGTTGTGAATGTCCGCCGGGTCGCCCCAGCCCGGCTCCCCGCTCTCGGTATAAGCCTTGAGCGAGAGATAGTAGGCATTGAAGGGCAGCTCCAGCCTCGGAATCCGGAGGTCGAGGTAGCCTTCGCCGCGCTTGATCGGGAGCGGTGTAGGGTGAGTGTCGTGGTTATTGATGCTGCTGACGAAGATGCCGTCGAAGCGGTGGATGTCGACGGCAAAGACCGGGCGCTCGTAATCCGCATCGGAGATGAAATGCAGCCGGATCGTGACGGTCTCGCCGGTTCTGAAGACCCAGGTCGCTTCCCCATCGGCATTGAGCATCTCAACGTTCGTGAAGCGGATGCGCCCGTTGCCCCAGCGGGCGCCGGTCAAGCGCAGCTCACGCAGGATGTCATCATGCGCCGGTGAGCCTAAGCCCCCGCCGCGTGCGGCCGCGTGCAACCGCTCGTCCTCCAACCGCGCGCAGAATGCTTCGTAAGCGGTCACCACCTCGCGCGCCGAGCCGCTCATCACCGTCTGCCCGGCGTCCAGCCACAGCACGTGGCCGCAGAAGCGCTGCACCAGCCGCGGGTCGTGCGAGACCAAGAGCACGGTCTTGCCCGACTGGCGGAAGTATTCCACGCGGTCAAGCGACTTGCGCTGAAAGGAGACGTCACCCACTGAGAGCGCTTCGTCGATGATCAGCACATCCGGATCCACATGGATCGCCGCGGCGAAGGCCAGGCGCATCAGCATGCCGGTCGAATAGGTCTTCACAGGCTGATCCAGGAAACCTTCCAGCTCGGCGAACCGCACGATCACATCGAGCCGCCGCCGCATCTCCTCCTCGCTGAAGCCGAGGATCTGGCCACTCATCAGGATGTTCTCGCGCCCCGTGTATTCCGGGTTGAACCCACTGCCCAACTCCAGCAGCGCCGTCACCCGGCCCTCCACACGCACATCGCCGGTCGTCGGTTTGAGAATCCCGGCGATGATTTGGAGGAGCGTAGTCTTCCCCGCCCCATTGCGGCCGATCACACCCACTGTCTCACCGGGCTTAACTTCCAGGTCGATCCCTTCGAGCGCCCAGAAGTCGCGGTGGTACTGGCGCCGCCCACGCCACAGGAACTCCTTCAATCGATCCGATGGCCGGTCATAGATGCGGTAGAGCTTGGAAACGTTTTGGACAGAAATCATTGTTAGGGACTAGGGACTAGGGACTAGGGACTAGGGAGGAAGGAATCGTGGCGCTTATCCTGCGCGTTCTTCCTAGCCTCTAGCCCCTAATCCCTAGCCCCTTTCAGTCATACAGCCGATCCGGATACCTCTCGATCTGGGCACTCGCCTTGCGGCCGACGGCGAAGATGTTATCGCCGCGGAGGTCGCTCGGGACGCCGGTGTGATCCAGCCAGCGCAGGAATTGCTCGTCGGTCCGGTGCCAGAGGTTCTTGGTGAACAGCCGGACGACCTTGAAGCCCGCGGCCTCCAGCGCCGTGCGCACGTCCTTCGGTGTGTACTCGCGGCTGTGGCGGTCGGCGCGGCTGACGAGGTTGTATGAGCCGTAGATGTAAGGGCTGCTCCCGGCCAAGGCCTCCTGAATGCTGAAGGCGCTCGCGATGTTGGGCGTGGTCAGAATGACGAGCCCGCCCCACTTGAGCACGCGGTTCAGCTCGATGAGCATGTGCATCGGGTCTTGCGTCAAGTGCTCGATGATCTCGCAGCAGAGCGCCACGTCGAAATATTCGTCCGGGTAGGGGAAACGGTCGCGCTCGACATCGACGTTCTGCATCGGGAAGCTCAGCTCTTCGCCGGTCGCCGCGTGGCGGAGGCGCTGGACGATCTCGCGATCCTCGCCCTGCCACCAGTTGGTGATCGCGATCTCGCCGTACCCGCCGTCACGCTTGACGAGCGGCGTCATTTGCAGGTAGCTGCTCAGTTCGAGCAAGCGTTGGGTGGCGTCGCCGATAGGGACGAGCTTGACGGTCTCGATGATGCGCTCGGCATGCCGGCGCAAATAGCCGGTGGCGGCTTGGTCCTCGGTGAAGAAGCCGGCTACGTAGTTGATCGCCTCTTCGCCGTCCAGCTCGATGGTCCGCACCTCGCCATTTTTCTTGGCCGGAGGCGGCGCCACGGTTTTGTGCAGTGAGGCTGCGGCCCGCCGTGCCCCCTGCCGTTGCCCCCGCCGTTGAATGACACGCTCGGCGAAGGCCAGGTAGCGCGTGGCCGAGCGGTTGATGTCACACTCCTCGCGGACCCAGGCGGCTGCGCGTTGCCCCAACTGTTCGCGCAAGGTCGGGCGATAAGCGAGCTGCCGCAATTGGGAATAGAGGTCCCGCTCTTCGTCCGGGCCGGGCGCGACCTTCAGGCAGAGGTCATCCGGCAGTTCGCCGAACTGGCCGAAGCCGGAAGCGATGACCGGCTTGCCGGCGCCGAGCGAGCGGATGAGCGTGCCGGAGGTCTCGCCCGCCGTCGGGTAGCGCAGATTGACGATCACGTCCACCGCCTTGAGGTAGCGAAAAAAGTCGCGCTCGTTCGTGTAGCCGGTGACGTGCACGCTCTCTTTCAGCCCCATCTCTTCGATCAGCGGCGAGACGCTCCACTTCCAATGATCTTCGCCGACGATCAAGCACATCGCCTGCGGCATCACCGCCAGCAGCCGCTTGAAGGCGCCTAATAAACTCGGGATGCGCTTCGACTGCGTGACGAAGCCGAAGGTGGCCACGATCCAGCGGTCCTCCGGCAACCCGAGCGCGCGACGGCACTCCAATTCGTCCCAGCCATCAAGCTCGTAAACTTTAGGAGAGAGATGGTGAGGAACGATCTCCAGCAGAGGGCTCGAATCCTTTTCGAGCCGCAAGCCTTCGAGCTGCCCCGCGGCATACTCGTTATGCACGATCAGGCCCAGGCTGCGATTGACCAGCCGGCGGTTGAGCGGCAGCAGGAACTGCTGGTACTCGCTGCCGACGTCGCGCTCGCGCATCTCCGCGATCTGCGAGCCCCGCCGTCCGTAGGCGTAGAACAGCTCGTCCCAGTAGCCCTCTTCGTCGTCGCGCCCGAGCGTCTTCCACGCGATCAGATGATGCAGACAGTGCTCGTGCAGCACCACCACGCCCGGCGTAGCCAAGGCGCGTTCGTAGATGTACTCGTGATGCGGATTGTTCCCCTGATGGTAGAGGCAGAGGTCAAAGGGCTCCTGCGCGTGAATCTCATCGAAGTAGGCTACGTCGTAGACCGCGTAATCCGTGCGGCCCTGATTGGCGCGCCACTCCTTCGCCTGTTCGACAAAGACCGAGACCTCGGCGCCGCGCGCCAGGTAGGGCAGCAACTCGGCGCTGTAATCAGCGATCCCGGATTTGCTCGGGGGTAGTGGGCTAAAGTAAGCGAGTCGCATAAAAGCGTGATGAGTGACGAGCCTCTTACTCACTACTCACCGGCCGTACCAGGCCGCAGTGCCATGAGGCTGGGTTCAAGACAATTCTTCCAGAGTTTTATATTTCCCCTCTTTATACTGCTGCCTCGACTCGGAAACACGGGCGAGAAAGTCCTCGTCCTTCAATAAGCGGTACTCCAGCCAGTCATCCTCATGCTCGAAGCCAATGATCACCGCCGCCGGGCGACCGTGGATAGTCACCACCACTTCCTCTTTGCCCGCCTTCTTAATGAACTCAGAAAAGTTATCCTTCACTTTCGAGAGCGGCACCTTAATCATTTTTCTCCGTGCTCTTCTAACCATTGAATTGTTCTCTCCTTCGGCATGATGGCGAGGATGACAACATCCATGCTGATTACATCATAAAAGACGCGCACCTCTCTGACCCTAAGTCTGAACTGTGGATGCCTCAAATCCCTCAATCTTTTGATGCGACTCTTACTCTGTTTAGTCGGTTCGTGAGTCAAATGAACGCGAATCGCATCTCGAACCGTCGCCCGCAACCGGGCGTCCAGCGCATCAAAGTCGTCAACCGCATTTTGGGTAAAGACGATCTTATAGGCCACCTGATAATCGTGACCTATTTCTGGCCAAACGACAACGGATCTTCTTGACTCGGCGTATTAGCCTCACACCGCTTTTATACCGCAGGCACCGTCGCCCCGGTCGCGCTCGCCTGCTTGCGGCTGCGGTAGACGAGCCCGGCGACCGCGCCGACGAACACGATGATGGCGATGAATTGCGAGGTCGAAAGCCCGAGCACTGAGCCCCGCGGGTCGTCCCGCCAAAACTCAATCACGAAGCGGGCCACCGCGTACATCGCCGCGTAGGCCAGGACGATCTGGCCGTCGAAGCGGCGGTGCCGCCGAAGCACGAGCAGGAGGACGAAGATGATCAGCGTCGCCCCGGCCTCATAAAGCTGGGTCGGGTGCAGGTGCAGCGGGGCGAGCATCCCCCCGAGCTTCTGCGCCCAGAACTCGCGCTGCCCCGGGTCGGCGAGTTGACTGACCGCCGTCGGCACGCCCGTGATTTCGTGGCCGCGTTCGGTGAAATGCACGCCCCAGGCGTGAGTCGTCGGCTTGCCCCAGCAGCACCCGGCGCTGAAACAGCCGAGGCGGCCGATGGCTTGGCCGATGGCGATGCCCGGCGCAAAGGCGTCGGCCGTGCGCCACCACGGCAACCGATAAAGGCGCATGGCGATCACCGAGGCGACGACGGCCCCGATAAAGCCGCCGTAGAAGACTCCGCCCGAACGGAAGAAGTCGAGCGTGAAAATCTGGCGCGGGTTGTCGCGGTAGAAATCATCCCACTCGGTCACCACCATCAGCAGCTTCGACCCGACGAGTGCCGCGGCGAGCACCCACAGCCCGAGGTCGTAAACGCGATTCTTGTCCAACCCGTCGCGCTCGGCCAGCCGCGCCATACAGTAGAGCCCCGTCAGGAAGGCTATCGCCAGCAACACGCCGTAGGTGTTGAGTGTAAAGTTGAGATACGGAATTCTGAACAGTTCAGGAAACATGAAAGACGATCAGTCTGCTAAACCCGTAGGCTTGCGCTTACTCCGAGGAGCTGACGCTGCCCTCCTCTGGAGCGGGCGCGGAAGTCTGCGCTTTGACGCTCGCGGCCCTCTCCTCCCGGATCAATTCGAGCGCCAGGAGCGCGGCGCCGAGACAAATGCTTGCGTCGGCCAGATTGAAGGTCGGCCAGATGAACTTATCGGCCCAATGAAACTCGATGAAATCCACCACCTCGCCGAGGCGCACGCGGTCGATCAAATTGCCGGTGATCCCGGCGAGCAGGAGCGCGAGCGCGGTGTTCAGCCGCCGGCTTGAGACCGCCGTCCGCCCCAGGTAGTAGATCACCGCCACCGCCGCCACCGCGGAGATAGTGGCCAGCACCCACTTCGTCTCGAATTCGCTGTCGGCGAAGAGGCTGAAGGCCACCCCACGGTTGCGCGCGTAGCTCAGGCGGAAGAAGCCTTCAACGACTTCGAGCGAGCCGCGCGACTGGAGCGAGACGGTTGCCCACGCCTTGGTCAGTTGGTCGGCGGCGAGCGCGATAGCGGCGATGATAAAGTAGAACCACTTAGTTTTCATTTGCTCGTGTGCTTTCAAGCTAAGACTTCGGAGTCAGCGATTCCTGTACTTCACGTAACTCTCGTTTCAGGCGAAGCTGCTCTTTGATGAAGGTGTCAACTTTTTCGTCCAAATCTCGCATCTGCTCGCCCAGGTCCTGCACCCGCTCATCCACATCCCGTATTTGACGGCTGACCTGAAGAAACCGCTCAACCATTTCAGCGCGCAGACCGGATTCGACTCCGTCCAGGCGAGCCAGAACTACCTCAAACTGATTCTTGACGTACTCCTCAAACGGAGCGGGACTGGTCAAGTGATCGTCCAAAGGTTCAGTTTCGTCCTCTGACATAATTCACCTCCCAAATTTCAGAAGCGGCGAGGCGCGACTAGCTCTTTGTAAAGCTACTCCGCCAGCATGGCTTCAATATTTACCACGCACCGCCCACACGCACCGGGATAGCGCGGGTCAGCCCCGACATCGGTTGTGTAGTTCCAGCACCGCTCGCACTTCTCCCCTTGAGCCCGCTCCACAGTGACGCTCAGCGCTGCCCCTTCGCGCAACTCAACCTGCGAGACGATGAAGATGAAGCGCAACGACTCGCCGAATGAGCCGAGGAACTCGCGCGTCCTGGCGTCGGCCGTGATGATCACTTTCGCCTCAAGCCCCGCGCCAATCAGCTTCGTGTTACGTGCCTCTTCGAGCGCCTTCAGGACGACGCTGCGGACCTCGAACAACCGCTCGTAGCGCTGCCTCAGCGCGTCGTCGCGCAGTCCTTCTTCGTATTCTGGGAACTCCGTCAGATGGACGGACGCCGCCTGCGCACCCGCGCCCGGGATGCGCTCCCAGACCTCGTCGGCCGTGAAGGCCAGGATCGGCGCGGCCAGCCGGGCGAGCCGGTGGACGATCTCGTAGAGCGCCGTCTGGGCCGAGCGCCGCTCCAGCGACTTGGGCGCGTAGGTGTAAAGCCGGTCCTTCAAGATGTCGAAGTAGAGCGCCGACAGCTCGACGGTCGAGAAGGCGTAGAGCGTCTGATAGACTTCGGTGAAATCGTACCGCTCGTAAGCCGCGCGCATGCGCTTGACCACTTCGTTGAGCTCGGCCAGCGCCCACCGGTCGATTTCCAACATCTCACCGAGCGCCACGCGATCACGCTCGGGCTCGAAGCCGTCGAGGTTACCCAGGCAGTAGCGCGCCGTGTTGCGAATCTTGCGGTAAGCGTCCGAGATGCGCGTGAGAATCTCCGGCGAGACGCGCATGTCTTCAAAATAGTTGAGCGCCGAGCACCAGAGCCGGAGAATCTCCGCGCCGCTCTGCTTGATCACCGTCTCCGGCGCGACGGCGTTGCCCACCGATTTGGACATCTTCTCGCCGCCCGTGTTGACGACCCAGCCGTAGGTGATCACCCCGCGGTAGGGCGGCCGGCCTTTGACTTCGAGCCCGACCACGAGCGACGAGTTGAACCAGCCGCGGAACTGGTCGCCGCCTTCGAGGTAGACATCGGCCGGGTAGGGCAAGCCCCTCGGCTCAAGCACGGCGATGGAACTGGCGCCCGAATCGATCCACACGTCGAGGATGTCCATCTCCTTGCGGAAGCGCGAGCCGCCGCACTTCCGGCAGGCCGTGCCCTCCGGCAACAGTGCCTCGGCTTCCAGCGCATACCACGCGTCGGCCGACTCGCGCTCGAAGACCTCGGCCACATGCGCGATGACCTTCGCATCCAGCAGCTCCTCGCCGCACCCCTCGCAGTAGAAGACCGTGATCGGGACGCCCCACGCGCGCTGACGCGAGATGCACCAGTCGGGCCGGTCGCGGAACATATTCTTCATCCGCTCGTTGCCCCACTCCGGCACCCACTCCACCTGGTCGCAAGCCTCGATGGCGCGCTGATTGAGTGTCTTCGGCGGAATCTCATCCTCTTTCACCCCGTTCATGTTGATGAACCACTGCGGCGTGGCGCGGAAGATCACCGGGTTGTGACAGCGCCAGCAGTGCGGGTAGGAGTGCGTGAGGTGCTCCTCGCCCAGCAGCGCGCCCGTCTCGCGCAAGTGAGCGACGATGTGCTTATTCGCCTCGAAGACCTGCTGGCCGGCGAAGCGCGCCACCTCCTTGGTGAAGTGGCCGCGGTTATCCACCGGGCAGTAAACATCGAGCCCGTACCGCTGCCCGATCACGTAGTCGTCATAACCATGTCCCGGCGCCGTATGGACCGCTCCGGTGCCCGCATCCAGCGTGACGTGATTGCCGAGCATCAGCAGCGATGCGCGGTCGATGAACGGGTGGCGGGCTTCGAGGCGGTCGAACTTCTCCCCGCCCACGCGCGCGATGACTTTCGGCTCAGCCCCCCAACCGAGTTTCGAGGCCACCTGCTCCAACAGCCCGCTCGCCACGATGAAGACCTCGTCGCCGACCTCGACCGCGCTGTAGTCGAAAGCCGGGTTGAAGGCGATGCCGAGGTTGGCCGGCAGCGTCCACGGCGTCGTCGTCCAGATGACGATGCTCACGCGCCTGCCCGCGAGCGCCGGATCGACCTTCGCAGCCTCCGGGAACGGGAACTTCACGTAGACCGACGGGCTCGTGTGGTCCTCGTACTCGACCTCCGCCTCAGCCAGCGCCGTCTGATCCTTGATGCACCAGTAGACCGGCCGCAGCCCTTTGTAGATCGAGCCGCGCTCGACGAACCGCCCGAAGACGCGCACGATGTCGGCCTCATACTGGTTGTCCATCGTCAGGTACGGGCGGTCCCACTCGCCGAGGATGCCGAGCCGCTTAAAATCCTCGCGCTGCTCGGCGATAAACTTTTCGGCGTGCCGCCGCGCCGCCCGGCGAATCTCGAGCGTGCTCATCTCAGCCTTCCGCGCGCCCAGGTCCTTGTCCACCTGAATCTCAATCGGCAGCCCGTGACAATCCCACCCCGGGATGTACGGCGTCCAGTAGCCCATCATCGCCCGCGACTTGACGCAGAAATCTTTGAGGACCTTGTTCAGGACGTGGCCCAGGTGAAGGCGGCCGTTGGCGTAAGGCGGCCCGTCGTGCAGCACAAAGAGCGGCCGCCCGGCCCGCGCCTCGCGCAGCCGCTCATAGAGGTCCATCCCCGCCCACTTCTTGAGGCGCGCCGGCTCATTCTGCGCGAGGTTGCCTTTGAGCGGGAAGTCGGTCTTCGGAAGGTTGATTGTCGTCTTCAAATCAAGCGGTGTTTCAGTTGCCATAGTCCAGTTGCTTCAGGTCTCCATCTACGGGGTAAGCGAAAGAAATCTGATCATACCGTAAACAGGCCCAATAAAAAAGCACCTGGAATCCGCTTGCTCCCCCCCTCAGCAGTCAAGCAGGGGTGAGGTCGCGGCACTTCACCTGGAGCCCAGACGAGACGCAGATCATTGGACTGATAGCGAGCGGGCGGGCCACGGTCGCGGCGCTGTATTGGAGTAGGAGCTTAGCCAGCGCGCCCCGGTCGGAAACTAACGCGCACCGCACCAAGCTCCTCAACCGGGCTCACGCCGCAACTGTGTCGGTGAGCGGGCGAGGGGTGGGGTACATATTGAGGAGGATGTCTTCCCTGGCGACGCCCGCTTCCAACAGGTCGCGCGCGATGCCGTATTCGATCCCGTCATACTCGATCAGAACTTTGCCGTCCGCGCGCAGCCGCAGATGAATGATCACATCGTCGGCGCGCCCGACGTGGTCATAGCCGACATCCATCATCAAATAGTTGTCATTCGACGGGTCGCAGATGGCGATGGAGTCAAGCTGGCGATCACTCGGCTTCATCGCCGCGTGATGCTCGACGACTCGTCTCAGAATCTGGCGGTAGCGTTCCAGTTTAGTTAGGCGATCCATTGCACTATCTCCTGTCTTTCAGGGTCGAAGATCAGCAGCAGGATCTGCTGGTCGGTAATGATGGTCTGCACCATCTCATCGCGGAATTCGTTTTCGTAAATGCCGACAGGAACCGCGAGATAGATCCGGCGCTCGGACTTCAGATGGCGCAGGAGCGAGCGGTAATTATGATACTGACCGATGGCGCGATGAAACTCATTGACGAAAGAATCGCCGCCGAAGACCTTGATTTCCACCACGATCTTTTGCCCGTCGCGGACTGCGCCAATCGTCCGCTCCGCTCCGAGATCGGCAAAGAGTCGTCTTCTGCCGACAAGAATGATGAAAGGGTCGTCAGTGATCGTCCACCCGTCTTTGACGAGCGCGCGTTTGACCGTCTCGTGATAAGCGTCGTACTGGGGCATTAGTCAATCTTCGTTCCTTATGAATGAGCAGTCCTACTTTCAAGCGGCAGTGAGTTCCGCGAGCGGGCGCGGCTCGCGATACATATTGAAGATAATGTCTTCTTTCGGGATGCCAGCTTCCAGCAGGTCGCGGGCGATGCCGTATTCGATCCCATCCGACTCGATCAGAACCTTGCCGTTCTTGAGACGGAAGTGAAAGAGGATGTGATGGGCGCGGCCGACACGGTCAAACCCGACTCGCATGAGCAAATAACTATCGTGAATCGGGTCGCAGTTCGGCACATACTCGAGGTGTTCAGTCGGCGGAACCAGACGGGCATGTTTTTCGACCACCTGTTGGAGAATCCGGCGGTAGCTTTCGGTTGTACTCATTTGCTCCATAACACAATCTCCTCCTGATGCGGATCGAAGACTAATAGGTCGATCTCTAAATCGGCCGTCAAGTCCCGAATCGAAGGGCGTTGAAAGTCAGTCTCGTAAACTCCGAGTGAGACCGCGAGGAAAATTTCGCGATCAGGCTCAATGCGTCGCAGCAGGGCGCGGTAGTTACCGTACTGGCCGGCGGCTTTATGAAAGTCATCAATGAAAGAGACGGCGCCGAAAACTTTGACCTCGACTGCGATTTTACGCCCGGCTTTTTCGGCGGCGAAAGTCTGCTCCGCCCCAAGGTCGGCGAAGAGGCGCAGGTCCTCATATTCAATGACGAGCGGATCATCAGTGATCGTCCACCCGTCTTTGACGAGCGCGCGTTTGACCGTCTCGTGATAAGCGTCATACTGCGGCATTGAACACGCTCCTAGCCCTCTTCAGTCAGCAGGACAATTGTAGGCCAACACAGGCCGGCGTCCCAATAGCGAAGCCCTAAACTACAGCAGACTACACTGCCCAGCCTTTTTTATCGCCTCACCCTCCCAACGCCCTTTGTCCTGTTTGTGACGGTCGGCTCATACACCTGAATAGATGATCTGCTCAAACCGCCAGGCACTCCCGCTTGAGTTCATTCAGTGAGCGGTAATACCAAGCAAAACATTCGACCCCGATCGCGAAGTAAAGTGCCGACCGGACCTCGATCAAATTCGTGAACAGGTTCAGGTATGGGGCCGGCAGGAGATGGTCGAACAGGTAGGCGCGTAAGATCACCCCCACGGCGGCCATGACCGCCAACAGCAGCGCCAGCACCCAGGCCCGGATAAAGATCGTCCCTCTCGGCGCCACACCCAGCGGGTGACCGGCGAGCAACCCAAGGACGAGTCGATGCCGCCCGGCTCGCAGCTCCCTCTGCATACTCACCACAAAATGGAACGGCACGAGCCAAAAGATGATCGCCAGCGGCAGGAAGTAACAGATGTCCTTCTGAGGAGGCCGTTCCCCGGTCTCAGCGCTAGACAAGGCGAGCGCGTGAACCTTACAATAAACACTCCGCACACATTCTGCTGACTGCGCTAACAGCCCGGCAGTATCCCCTCAGGTTGAGGAAAGGATCGTCCCAATGTGGATTCAGACTAGACAGCAAGTTTACGACGTAGTGATCGTCGGCTCCGGCGCGGCTGGGGGCACGGCGGCCAAGGTCCTGGTCGAGGGCGGTTTGAAAGTCGCCATGCTCGAGGCCGGCCCGCTCCGCAAGCCGTTCGTCGATTTCGCCTACCACGCGAAGTGGCCCTACGATGACAAGTACCGCCTGTTCAAGGAAGCGAAGTCGGACCAGACCATCTTGAAGGAGCGTTATTCGTTCATCAAGAGTCCGGACGAGCCCTACACGACGCCGAAGGATCTACCTTACGAGTGGTTCCGCGCCCGCAACGTCGGCGGCCGGACGATGTTCTGGGGGCGCTTCATCAACCGCTTCAACGAGGTCGATTTCAAAGGCTACTCCCACGACGGGCACGGCAAGGACTGGCCGATCTCATACCCGGACCTCGCCCCTTACTACGACAAAGTTGAACTCTTCATCGGCGTCTGCGGGATGAAGGAGAATCATCCGGCGCTGCCCGACAGCGACACTTTGTTGCCGCCGGTGGCGCTCAAGTGCGCTGATTACGTGCTCCGGCGTGCGGCCACCAAGATCGGCATCCGCGCCGTCCACGCCCGCCGCGCGATGCTCACCAAGCCGCATAACGGTTTTGCCCAATGCCACTACTGCGCGGGCTGCGACGACGGCTGCGAGACCAATTCGTTCTACAATTCGGCCTTCCGCCAGGTCGTGCCCTTGATGCAGAAGTACCCGAAGACCTTCACGCTCATCCCGAACGCGATGGCGCGGGCCATCAACGTCAACGAGAAGGGGCTGGCGAGCGGCGTGACTTACATCGACAAGGCAACGGGGCAGACGCAGGAGCTCCGGGCGCGCGCGGTGGTGGCGGCTTGCGGGACGCTGGAGACGACGCGTCTGATGCTGCTCTCGACCTCCGCGAGTTTCCCCAATGGGATTGCCAATTCGAGCGGCCAGGTGGGCCAAAACTTCTTAGAGCACCTCGACGCGAGCGCGAGCGCTTATCTGCCCGAACTGAGCTTCTCGACGCCTTATGCGGGTGACGGCATCGGCGGGTCGCACATCGTCATCCCGTGGTTCGGCTACGACCGGCCGGCGAAGGATTTCGATTTCGTCCGCGGCTTCCACATTGAGCCCTCGGCCCGCCTCAGTATGCGGCCACCCAAGAATCCGAAAACCATCCCGGGCTTCGGCCCCGGCTTCAAGCGCGAGGTGCGGCGCTGGTACGGCACCAACGCCCGCCTCGCCTGCCACGGCGAGATGCTGCCGAGCCCGAAGAAATATGTCGAATTGGACAAAGAGGTGAAGGACAAGTGGGGCATCCCGGTGCTCAAGATCCATCACCCGTGGGAGGACAACGACCGCAAGATGTTCAAGCGCATCCGGCAAACCTACGAGGAGTTGCTCACGGCGGCCAAAGCCGTCGAGATCAAGCTGCCGGGCGACCCTGACATGCCCGGCCATTCGATCCACGAAACCGGCGCTGCGCATATGGGCGACAGTCCGAAGACCTCGGTCCTCAACCAATTCAACCAGGCGTGGGACGTCAAGAACTTCTTCGTCGTGGATGCGGCGGCTTTCACCTCCGGCTCGCACAAGAACCCGACGGCCACGATTATGGCTTTGGCCTGGCGCGCCTCCGAGTATATGTTGGACGAAATGAAGAAGGGCAATTTCTAAAAGCAATCGTCAGTGGTCAGTTGTCAGTGGTCAGTAGCACCGGTAACAACTGGCTGCTGACCCGCTGACCGCTATGCTGGAAGAAGTCGAAACACGCACGGCGACGCCATCGACATCCAGGTGGTTGGCCCTCGCCGGCGAGAAGCGGTGGCTGCTTCCCCTCCTGCTCTGCCTCGTCTATTTTGGAGTGCTCGCTTACGTCGGGCGCTCGCACCCCTTCGGCACCTACGCGACCGAGACCGATTTCTATCATCTCTTCGCCCCTGACGCGGAGCGGATCGCCACCGGACGGTTTCCGGAGAACCCATACCAAGGGCCGGGCTATCCAGCGCTGCTGGCGTTGGTCACGAAACTAACGGGCGACCTCTTTACTTCGGGCAAGTGGATTTCGATCACGAGCGCGACGTTGGTGGCGCTGCTGACGTTCTTGCTCTGCTCGCGGCTGTTCGGCTATTGGGTGGGAGTGGGCGCGGCACTGGTCGTCATGGTTAGCGGCGAGTTCCCGCAGTTTGCGATCAACGCCACGACCGACGTCTTTTTTTTGCTGCTCTGCCTGGCCGCCCTGGTCATCTTCACGAGCGAGCAGATGACGGTCCGATGGCGAGTGGCCTTGACGGCCGCGGTCGCGGCTTTAGCCTACCTCACCCGCTACAACGGCCTGTTCTTGCTGGCGGCCTGCTTGTTCGGGATCGTGGCGCTGAACCTTTTCGAGCGCGACTGGCGAGGGCGCCTGGGGCTCGCGACACTCTTCGTCGCGGTCTTCCTCCTCACCGCCTCGCCCTGGCTCTACGCCAACTACAAGCATCGCGGGTCGCCCTTCTACAACACCAACTACCTGAACATCGCCACCGAGTTTTACCCCGAACTCGCCGGGGGCCGCACCAATCAGGACGCCACGCGGGGGCTGAGCGATAAGTTCCACTCCTTCGGTGATGTGCTGCGGTACGACCCTCGGCGGATGGTCAGGCAATATCCGGTGAACCTCTACGAGAGTTTGGTCGAAAGCATCACGACCGACCTCGTGAGCCCGTGGGTGGGGTGGATGGCCATAATTGGCTTCGCGCTCGCCTTGATCGAACGGCGGTCCAAGGCGGTCCTGCTGCTCCTCGTTGCAGGCGCGATCTATTTTCTCCTGATGGGACTCAGCCATTGGGAGACGCGGTACTACTTTTTCATCATGGTGATCTATGCGGGGCTGGCGGTTTACGCGGCGTTCCGACTGCTTGAGCTAGCGCGAGCGCGCGGCCTGCTCAAGCACCCCGCTTATGTGATGGCCCCGGCCGCACTGGTGGCAGTGATGTGGGCCGCCTCGTTTGCCCAATCCCGGAAGGACGTAGCACATTTCTTGGCCAGCCATCCGACCGAAGTGCTCAGCGCCTGCGACTACCTCAAGCGGGAGCATGTCAGCGGCGCGCGCATCCTGACGCGCAAACCGCACCTGCCATTTATCTGTCATCAGGAGTGGGTCTTCTTCCCGCAGGTGAAATCGCTCGATGAACTGCGCGCGTGGCTCCGGAGTCATCCGGTGGATTACATCATGATCAGTTCAGTCGAGCTTTCCCGGCGTCGCGAGCTTATGCCGCTCAAAGACCCGAAGACGGCGCCGCCGTGGCTGAAAGCCGTGTGGGTGAGTTCCCACCCGAATTACGTTCTTTACACGCCGCAGGTGAGTCAATCGGCCGGCCAATAAGAGCCTTTCTGAAAAGAGGCCACGGGACAAGGCCGTGGCCTCATCCGTCACTTTTCAGAAATGCTCTAAGACCTATGATCAGACCTCAACGGCCACCTTTGATAGACGAGGGTGGCCGTTGCTATTGGTGCGTGCTTTCAGACACAATCTACCTTGAGTAATCGCGCGACAGTGAAAAGTGCTGATTCAACCCTGGCCCAGTTTGGGCCGGGTGCGCCGGAGTCTTGGTGCCGTTTAGTTTGTTGAGTGGATTCCGGCGGGGCGAGGGCGTACCTGCTAGAGGTCGAGGAGTTGATCAGATGAAAAGCAGAATCGAAACCGACACCATGGGGCAAATCGAAGTTCCCGAGGACAAGTATTATGGCGCGCAGACGGCGCGCTCGCTGATGAATTTCAAGATCGGCGGTGAGCGCTTCCCGCGGGAATTCATCCGGGCACTGGGCGTGCTCAAAAAAGCCGCGGCGCAGGCCAATGAGGAACTGGGATTGCTCCCGCCCGAGAAGGCCCGGCTGATCATTCAGGCGGCTGAGGAGGTCATCGCGGGCAAGCTCGATGACCACTTCCCGCTCGTCGTCTGGCAGACAGGGAGCGGGACGCAGACCAACATGAATGCCAACGAGGTCATCGCCAACCGCGCGATCGAACTGGCCGGGGGCGTGCTGGGCAGCAAGCAGCCGATCCACCCGAATGACGACGTCAACAAAGCCCAATCCTCGAATGACACTTTCCCGACCGCCATGCACATCGCCACGGTCGAGCAACTCCATCGGCGCTTGATCCCGATGGTCACCAAGCTCCGCGACGCCTTGGCCGTCAAAGCGGAAGAATTTAAAGACATCATCAAGATCGGGCGGACCCATTTGATGGATGCCGTGCCGCTCAGCCTGGGGCAGGAGTTCTCCGGCTACGTGCAGCAGCTCGACGGCGGGTTGGAGCGCATCGACTGCGTGTTGCCGCACCTGTATGAACTCGCCTTGGGCGGCACGGCCGTGGGCACCGGCCTCAACACGCACCCGCAATTCGCGGTCGCGGCCACGCGCAAGATCGCCGAGCTTACCGGCTCCCCGTTCGTCTCCGCCAGGAACAAATTCGAGGCGCTGGCGACCCACGACACGCTGGTCGAAGCGAGCGGGATGCTCAAGACGCTGGCCGCTTCGCTCATGAAGATCGCCAATGACATCCGCTGGCTCGGGTCGGGCCCGCGGTGCGGCATCGGCGAATTGCACCTCCCGGAAAACGAGCCCGGCAGCTCGATCATGCCCGGGAAAGTCAACCCCACTCAGAGCGAGGCGATGACGATGGTCTGCGCCCAGGTCTTCGGCAATGACGTTGCGATCAACTTCGGGGGCGCGGGCGGGAATTTCGAGCTGAACGTCTTCAAGCCGATGATCATCTACAACGTCTTGCAGTCGATCCGGCTGCTCTCCGACGCGTCGGAGAGCTTCACCGAGCACTGCGTCGCCGGTTTGGAAGCCAATCGGCAGACGATTGAAAGACACCTGGCCAGCTCACTGATGCTGGTCACGGCGCTCAATCCTCACATCGGCTACGACAACGCCGCCAAAGTCGCCAAGAAAGCTTTCGCCGAGAACTTGACCTTGAAGGAGGCGGCGGTGAGCCTGGGGCTGCTGACGGCCGAGAAGTTTGACGAGCTTGTCCGGCCGGAAAAGATGATCGGCCCGTCTCACGAGCTTTAGATGATCAACTGACGCTCGCCTCGCCGCCGACTGGTCGAGACTGGCTCGAGGCCCCTGCGACATCAGTCAGGGGCCTCTGGTCTTTAGTGGAACTCGGCGTGCCGGCTACGGTTTGATGAGGGGATGCTGGTGGGCGATAGAAGTGAGGACCCAGAGTCCGATGACGAAAAGCACGCCGGCCGTCACGCAGGCGAGCTTCCACCCCAGCTTGGCCCTCCGTCGTGGAATGCGCGTCACGATCGTGGGTTGGAGACGCACGCGGCACTGGGCGCAAAACTCATCTGTGCTCTGGTTGGCGTAGTCGCAGCGGGGGCAGAACCAGATTCGGCTGTAAGAAGCACGGGGCAGCATAGGGGCTCCTCTCTCGGCGTTGAGATTTTCAGTTTGCCTTCCGGACCAATGAGGACTGGACACGAACTGCGTCTAGCTCGGAATCCTTGATCTAAATTTAGTTCGAATGCGACAGAAATTCCGCCAGCGCTTTCTACCCCTGAGTGTGATCGGCTCTCTGATGCCGGCCAAAGATGATCAGGGGCAGCGGCTTGACCACGGCTTGATTTCCCAGGCATCAGGCTGAGGGACTTGAAGTCCTGCGTGAAAGACGGCCTCTCATTTTTTCCGCGAGTGACGGCCACCTCGGACGGAAGATTAATGCACTGGACAATCGCGCCGGCAAGATTATAATACGGTCACATCAACCTTACCACCTCACAGTGATAGCTTTCTCCTAATCGAGATGTTTTGGTGTGACAGATCGAGCTTTTGGAGGGCTCCCCCATGCGCTGTAAGAATTGTGATTACCCGATCTTCAGATATGCCCGCTGCTGTCCGATGTGCGGCAAGACAGTTGAAACCCAGGTGGTCTCTATTATCCAGGAGAGAGGTCCGCAAACACGGATCGAATTCTGGCTTGCACATTTGCGCCGAGTGATCGGTCAGACTCGTCCTTGGCGCGCTACCCCTTCTTAGGGTGCGCGCACCGCGATCACCAATCCCTTGCTTACTGAGGCTGATGAAAATGGCTGAGAGGGTGGGGTGTGTGACCCCGCGGGTTGAAGCTCCTGAGCTTTTATCTTATTGACTCAGGGAACACTACCCCCCCCGCCGCAGCCAAGATGGATGCCCCTACCACTTCAGCAGCAGCGACAGCCCCAGGCCGAGCACCATCAGGCCGATCCCGTCCACCGGAATCGTCCGGCCTCGCCCGGCCAGGCCGATCAGAAGATTGATCAGGTAGATGGCCGCGCCGATCAGAAAGATGATGGTGCCGGCTCCCATTCGTCCGATCTCTCGCATCGCAGGTCCTCCCTCCTAAGGATGCGGCTCTTTTCGCGCTCAGGCACATCGCCGGCCCGCCGACACCAAACGGATCGCGGCGGCAGCTCAGGCCGAAGAGAAAAGCGTCGCATGATGTCCCAAAATTTTGCGCTTGAGTGGATGCTGATAGTACCATAGCTCAGCGATCCGCGTGAGTGCAGGCCGGTCGGTTGACCGGCGCCGTTGAAGGAGGGTCGCTGATCAGCAAGTGGACTGCGGAAAGATGAGGTAGGACTTGTCATGGCCTCCCGCCAACTCGACACAAACCAGGTGCAGCCGGCGCCGGAAATCTCCCGCGATGAGATTCGCGCGCGCTTAGGCGACCGATCTCTCGTGCTGCTCAACGTGCTCCCGCGGGAGGCGTTCGCCGCGGGCCACATCCCCGGCTCTCTCAACCTGCCGGTTTCGCAGGTGAACGAACGCGCCCGCAAACTTCTGCCGAACATCTCGCAAGAGATCGGCGTCTACTGCGGGAGCTTCACCTGACCCCTCGGTGAGCAGGCCGTCGGCTTGCTGCGGGAACTCAGTTATCAGAACGTTCGCCTTTACCCAGGAGGGATGGCGGACTGGACACAGCACCAAGGCCCGGTCGAAGGGGCGCCCGGCCCCGAGCCCGCCTCTCTGACGAGTCCGGGGCAGCCTTCCTTGATCTCCTCACGCTCACGAGACGTGATCTCCCGCCGCGATTGGTCGGCCACGTTGATTGACGCTCTGGGCGACCGCTCGATCAGCGAGCTTTTCCTGCTCTGGTTGGCGATGATCGTTGGCTGCGGACTCGTCTACTGGGCTGCCGGCATGTGGCCGGGCCAGGGCCTGCGTATCGGGGCGGCTCATGTAGAGGCGACCTGGGAAGGGCTGATCACGGCGACCTATTTCAGCTTCGTCACAGCCTTGTCAATCGGGTATGGCGACGTGGTGCCGGCCGGGCTCATGCGTGTCGTGGCCGTGGCGGAGGGAGCGGGCGGCCTATTGATCTTCGGCTGTGTGATCTCGAAGCTGGTCTCTCGGCGCCAGGAGCAATTGATCGGGGAGATTCACCGGATCGCCTTCGAAGACCGGCTCGGCCGGGTCCGGACCAACCTCCACCTCGTCTTGTCCGAACTCCAGGGGATCGCCGGAATGTGCGACGAGGAGGGCGCTCAACCGGAGCGAATTCTGACCAGGGTCGAGAGCGCGGCCACCGTTTTTGTCGGAGAATTACAGGCCATCCATGATCTCCTTTATCGCCCGCAACAGACTCCGGACGAGCAGGTCTTGGAGGCCATCCTGGCGAGTTTGGCCGCCGGCCTCCGGGAACTGAACGAACTGCTCGGCTGCATGCCGGGCACACACCCGCGCTCTGCCACGCTCAGCACAAATCTGCGGTCCACGGCTGCGCTCGCCAACGAGATCTGCGGTGAGTGCGTGCCTCGCGCTTACGCCCCGGCGCTGACGGATTGGATGGACCGAATTCAAGAGCTGGCCCGCCAGATCGTGTGATGGCAGAGCGGGCGCTTCAGCGTGTGGTAGAGCCTTTGCGGTTTTAGCCTTCAGATAAGCTGTCGGACTCGGTACCGTGAAAACCCTCTCTCGACCCAATTACGGTTGCATACACAGCCAGGAGTGTGGGAAGCTTCGCGCATCCAGAACCTCCAAGGAGAAGACAACGATGAGAAGAGCACTGGCTTTGCTTTGGATCGGATTGATCCTGACCATAACCTTCCAACTCAGACCAAACCTTGCGGCTCAGGAAAAAAGTTCATCAAGCCCTGCCATCAAGATCGTCCGGCTGGACCCTCGCTTCGATAAACTCATGCCGCGTAACGCCGCGCTGGAGAAACTGGCCGGCGGCTTCACGTGGGTCGAGGGGCCAGTCTGGGACCGCAAAGGCGGCTACCTGCTGTTCTCCGACATCCCCAGCAACTCAATCTTCAAATGGCAGGAAGGGAGCGGCATCAGCCTGTTCTTGAAGCCGAGCGGCTACACCGGCTCGGCGCCCTTTGAGGGCCGGGAGCCCGGCTCGAACGGTCTGGCCTTCGACTCCGCCGGCAGGCTCGTGCTCTGTGAGCACGGCGACCGGCGCGTCGCCAGGCTCGAAGCCGACGGGCGCAAGACTACGCTCGCCGACCGGTACGAAGGCAAGCGCCTGAACAGTCCGAACGACCTCGTCTTCAAATCGAATGGTGATCTCTACTTCACGGACCCGCCCTACGGCTTGCCCAAAACCTTCAATGACCCGCGGAGAGAACTGCCCTTCTGCGGCGTCTACCGGCTCTCGACGGACGGGAAGCTGACGCTGCTCACTAAGGAGATCACAGCTCCAAATGGGATTGCCTTCTCGCCGGATGAGAGAACTTTGTATGTCGCCAGCTCTGACCCGAACCGAGCCATTTGGATGGCTTACGACGTGAAGGGAGACGGGACGATTGGCAACGGCCGGGTCTTCTTCGATGCCACCGCCTGGGTGAAAACTCAAAAAGGACTGCCCGACGGGATGAAAGTCGATCAGCAAGGGAATCTCTTCGCCACCGGGCCGGGCGGCCTCCACATCTTTGCGCCGGACGGCACGCGCCTCGGCAGCATCGAAACCGGCGTGGCCACGGCGAACTGCGGCTGGGGCAATGACGGCTCGATGCTCTACATCACCGCTGATACGACCCTCTATCGCGTCAAGCTCAGTACGAAAGGGAAGGGGTTCTGAGGGCGCTCGGCTGCCGCCTACTTCCAATGAATCAGGACCGCAGCTCGTGAGTATTTCGCCCTTACTTGACGAGTCTCGGCTGGCAGCGTACCCTGCGGGCGATTAGCTTCTCTCTTAAAAAAAGAATGTCATGGAGGGTCTTCATGTCCAATGCACAAATCAGACAGGCCGCCGTCTCCCGGCGAAAGTTCCTCATCGGCGTAGGAGCAGGGCTCACGGCCTCGGCGGTAGCGCCTCGCTCCCTCTTCGCGAGTTCCGCGAGGGTGACGCGCGACAAGCCGGTTATTCTCGGCCGCGGCGCTCACACTTACGAATGGGTCAAGGGCTGGGCCAAACTCCCCGAGGGCATGCGCTTTGGGAACACTCACGGCGCCGTCGTCATTGATGCGCAGGGGCGGATCTTGATGAACACCGACACCGAGAATGCGATCATCATCTTCGACCCCGACGGGAAATTCATCAAAGCCTGGGGCAAAGAATTCAAGGGCGGCACCCACGGCATGGCGTTACATAAAGAAGGCGGGGCGGAGTACGTCTACCTGACTCATCACACCCGCCACGAATTCGCCAAGTGCACACTTGACGGGGAGGTGGTCTGGATCAAAGGCTACCCGGAAGAGCCCGGGGTTTACCAGAAGGCGGAGGAGTTCAGGCCGACAGGCGTCGCCTTCGCGCCCAACGGCGACTTCTACGTCACCGACGGCTACGGCAAGTTTTGGGTCCATCAATACAACTCGAAGGCGGAATACATCCGGTCCTGGGGCGGACCGGGCAGCGAGCCCGGGAAGCTGAAACAGCCGCATGGCATCTGGGTCGATACGCGCGGCAAGACGCCGACAGTCGTGGTAGCGGACCGCGAGAACAACAGGCTACAGATCTTCAGCCTGGACGGTAAACACATCGGATTCGTGACCGATGAACTGCGCCGCCCCAGCAATATGGATCAGCGCGGACAAGACCTGGCCATCGCCGATCTCGCCGGCAGGGTAACTATCTTTGATAAAGACAACAAATTGATCACCCACCTCGGCGACAACCCCGACCCCGCGAAGAGAGCGAAGAACGGCGTTCCTCCTGAGCAGTGGGTGGACGGCGAATTTATTTCCCCGCATTGTCCGCGGTGGGACGCACAAGGGAACCTCTATGTTTTAGAATGGTTGTCCAACGGGCGGATAACCAAACTGAAAAGGGTAAAGTAGGGCCGGCTCAACTGGCCTTCACCCGCCGGCCGCATTTAGATCGGTTTGCAATTGAGTATGCGAGAAAGACCATCGTAATCAGTACCGCGAGCGGTAGCGAGCGTCGCTGCCACCAATGCGTCGCTGCCGAAGTCACGCTCGCTACCGCTCGCGGTACTGACCCGTGCACGCAAAATAGACAGGGGCAAGTCATGAAAATACGATCGTTGGGAAAGAGTGGGCTGCGCGTCTCAGCCCTCGGCCTCGGCTGTATGGGCATGTCGGAATTCTACGGCGAGCGCAATGATCAGGAATCAATCGCCGTCATCCACCGCGCCCTGGACCTCGGCATCAACTTCCTCGACACCGCAGACATGTACGGGATGGGCCACAACGAAGAACTCGTCGGCCAGGCCGTCCGAGGCCGCCGCGATCAAGTAGTCCTGGCGACCAAGTTCGGCAACGTCCGCGGGGCCGACGGCAGTTTCCTCGGCGTCAACGGCAGGCCCGAATACGTCCGCTCCGCTTGCGATGCGAGCCTCCGCCGCCTGGGAGTCGAGGTCATTGACCTGTATTACCAGCACCGGGTGGACCCTCAGGTCCCGATTGAAGAGACTGTCGGGGCGATGGCTGAACTCGTGCGTGAGGGCAAGGTCAGATACCTCGGCCTCTCCGAAGCCGCGGCTCAAACTATTCGCCGCGCCCACGCGGTGCACCCGATTGCGGCCTTGCAGTCGGAGTATTCGCTCTGGACGCGTGACCCGGAGGAGGAGATTTTGCCCACGTGCCGCGAGCTGGGCATCGGCTTTGTCGCTTACAGCCCGCTTGGCCGGGGCTTTTTGACCGGTCAGATCAAGAGCCCCGAAGACCTCGCCCCGGATGACCGCCGGCGCCAATTCCCGCGCTTTCAAGGCGAGAACTTTCAGCGCAACTTAGACCTGGTCGAGCGCGTAAAGAAGATCGCGGCCGAAAAGAATTGCCTGCCGTCGCAGCTTGCCCTGGCCTGGGTGCTCGCGCAGGGAGAAGAGATCATCCCTATCCCAGGCACCAAGCGGCGCCGCTACCTCGAAGAAAATGTCGGGGCCTTAGCGGTCGAGCTGACCGCGGATGATCTGCGGCGCATCTCCGAAGTGGCGCGACCGGGGGTAGCAGCGGGGATGCGATACCCTGACGCAGGGATGCGGGGCGTCAACCGCTAAGCTGGGAACGGCCGCAGAATCCGCGATCCGGCAGAGCCATCCATTTGGCTGAATTGAGATGGCGATACTCAAGCAATTATTCGAGAGGCTGAAGTCCAACCCACAGGCAGAGCATCCGGCGGCGTCTTTTGAGCCGCACATGCCCGAAGTGGACATTTTGCCTAACATCGAGGAGGTCTTCGACCGAGCCCGCAAGGCAGCCGCTGGAGAGGGCGAGCAGGCGGGTGCCTCCGAGCGCCACGTCATCGTCGTCACGCCGGGCCGGATGATGATGTTCCAACCCTGCCCACCCCCGGGCTCGATGCCGAAGAAACAGGTGTCCGCCATCGAGCAGATGATTCCCCCCGCGACCAAAAGAAATATCGCGGCGATAGGTTATACTAGACTGGACGCACTGACGACCGACATCTCAAAAGCGATCCCGTTTTTCGGATTTCTGTTGGGCTTTGCTTATATCGGTCACTCAGTCTGGGTTTTTGAGGGGCACGAATCGGCTTTAGCGGCGGGTTGCAGGGAGGCCGATGTTTTGATCGTGGATGGCGGCATGGTTCCGCATCTGAGGGAGGATTGGGCGGCCGTCGCTTCGAGCGTCATGCGGCATGCTGAAATCTATATTCACGACAGAGCCACTTACTCACTCCGCCGGCTCACCTGACTTTGTGAGCCGCCTAACCCGGCCACTACCGGCGGCCCCATCTGATAGGATATGACCGTGAACTCACATCCGATTTTCAAGAGAGTGCTCACGTATTGCGTGGCGTTAGGAATTATTGCCTGGTCGCAGGCGATGCCGACCCAGACGCCGGCTCGCGACCAAGCTCGCAATCAGCAGCCGGCGCCGACATTGGATCAGGATCAGGGGACCATCAAGATTTCGACCGAGATGGTGCAAGTCGCCTTCGCCGTCGTCGACTCGCAAAACCATCTGGTCAAGGACCTCCGCTCGTCGGACGTCCAGGTCTACGACGACGGCCGGCTGCAAAAGCTGGAGCTCTTCAAGCTGAGTAATTCCGTCCCGATGGTGCTCTCGATCCTGATCGACAAGAGCGCGAGCCAGGAGGCCGTGCTCAACTACGAGAAGAATGCCATCGACCTCTTCCTCGACTCCTATTTCCGGCCCGGCGTGGACTACTGCTCGCTGCTGACGTTTCAGTGGAAGCTATCGCTTGCCACGGGCCTGACCGATAACCTCCGGCAGTTGAAGTCATCGCTGCGCGGCATCGAGCGGGAGCAGGTCTTCCGCGACGAAGAGGGCGGGGTGCCGCTGCTCGGGACGGCGCTTTATGACGGGCTCATCAACACTGCCCGCGAGGTCCTCACCGGCCGGACGGCCCGTCTCATCACCGGCGAAGCGGTGGCGGGCTCCAACCAGGTGACGGAGGAGAACATCCAACGCAAGGCTATCCGCCGCGCGGTGATCGTGCTGACGGACGGCGTGGACACGGCAAGCCAATCGTCCGTCGAACAGGTGATCAGCCTCTACCAGCGTTACGGGGTCGCCATCTACGCGGTCGGCATCGGCGACGTCTCGCGGCGGCGTCAGGTCAATGACAAAGTGCTTGAGCGGCTGACCTCAGAGACCGGCGGGATGGCCTTCTACTCCACCCGTGAGGACGAGATCGAAAGCAATTTCAAGAAAGTGGTGGACGCCCTCAGCAGCCTCTACCTGGTGGCCTATTACCCCACGGGCGCGCAGGAGGGCAAAGGATTTCGTCGGATCGAGATCAAACTCCCCCGCCGCCCCGCGGACCGAGTGATTCACCGGGCCGGCTATCAAATAGAGGACAAACAATGACACGGCAATTCATCTCGCAATCGTCCTTTTCTTTGCGCCCCTCTTTGCGCCCTTTTTTGTGCCCTTTTTTGTGCCCTTTTTTGTGTTTGCTGCTCGGGCTGGCCGTCTTATCTCTCTTCGCACGCGCTGATGCCCAGGCCCAGACGCTCAGGAATCGCGTGACCTATCCGCGGAGCGACGTAACGTTCGACACCGTCGCCATCACCTTCCCGAACGAAGAGAAGGCGAAGCTCCCCATGCTCGGCACCGACCGGTTCAATAGCCTCAAGGGCACGGCGACCGTGGAGCGGGATAAGGGCAAGGCCGTGACTCTGGTCAAGCTCGACATCGGGCGCCTGCCTCACCCTTCGCAGGTCTGCCAGGCGTGCGGCACCTACATCGTCTGGGCCGTCACCCCTGAGGGGCAGTTCGACAATCTGGGCGAGTTCCGCAAGCGCAGCTCACACACCTTTGACGGGTGGTTCGGCTCGGACATGGAGACCGCCACGCGGCACCAGACCTTCAGCCTGATCATCACCGCCGAGCCCTATTACCTGGTCTCCTCTCCCTCGCGCAACGTCGTGGCGACCAATGCTGACCCGTCGGCGGGCGAGCATGCGAACAACCTGAAGGTGGAGCGCAATCAGATCAATTTCAGCGGCGACTCCGATTTCGACAATAAGATCGTCTCGCCCTCCCCTGCGGTCGAGTCCGCCGACAAAAAATTCCCGATCGAGCTGCGTCAGGCGAGGTTCGCCCTGGAGATCGCCAATTACTATCAAGGCAACAAGTATGACCCGAAGACCTACCGGGCGGCCGAGGCGACCTACAACGAGGCATTGAATGGTTATTCTTCGTCGATGAATCTCGAAACCATCCGCAGCCTGGCCGACCTCGCCATCCGGCAAGCCGACATGGCTCGGCGCCGGGCCATCAGCCTGGCGAAAGCTGAGCGGGAGCGCAAGCAGTTGCAGGACCGGGATGACGCCCTCGCGGCTCTGGACCTTTCGCTCAAGGAGAAGGAGCGGAGCGTGAAGGAGGCCGAGAGCGCCAAAGAACTGCTCTCGGGGAAAAACCGGCAACTGCTCTCCGACCTCACCAGCGCCCGGGAAAGGGCCACTCAACTCGAATCCAGCGTCGCGAGCCTCCAGACGGCCAACGCCAATCTCAAGACCAGTGTCGAATCTCTGAGCGCTGAAAAGGCCCGGCTCGAGGCGTCAGTCCATGACCTCACCGCGCGGAGTCAAGAAACGGCCAAGTGCGGCGCTGACATCAATGAGATCAACCTGAAAAACCGCGACCGCGTCGGCCGTGAATTCCGCCTTTCGCAAGGGGACCTCGGTGTCGTTCTCTCCGTGCCTGACCGCGTCTTCTCGGTGCAGCAGCCGACGGTCATCGCGCCGCAGTTTCTGCTCAAGCTCGATTTATTGGCGGACTATTTGAAATCCTTGTCCAATCCGGTCGTGATTGAAACTTTCGGTCAGGGCTGCGGGTCCCCGAATGCCTGCCAGACGGTGACCGAGACGTGGGCGCAGACGCTGGCTCAATACTTAATCGCGCAAGGCGTCGCTCAGAGCCGAATCACACCCGTCGGGCGTGGGCTGGTCGGCTCCGACCCGTCGCCGCAGCGCGGGAGAAAAAGCGCTGGTGTCGGCGCGGCCCCCGCCAGTTTCCCACAGGTGAAAATTACAATCAGAAATGATGCGCCTTCTCCGAGTAGTGCGAAGTGAGTCGTTGCCGTTTGGGCCGTTTGGAATACCACCTTGTAGCTTGAGACGCGGGTGCAGTACGGGGAGCGTGAGCGACCTGGTGCTCCATCATGGGCTGACTCCGGGAGGCGCAGGTCGCTCACGCTCCCCGTACCGTACTGCCTTCAGGCGGCACTCCAAACTCCATCAACCTCCCCACATCAAGTGGAGACCAAAGTGGTGAGCGCGAATGAAATGATCACCGGGCTTGAAAGGTGGACAGCTCTCTGGCATCGGCTGGGCGCTAAGTCTGGAGCAGAGTCCGTTCACCGACAGCTTATTGACGCCTACAGCGAAGCTCATCGGGCTTACCATACGCTCGACCATCTCCGAGATTGCCTGGCGCAGTTCGATGCAGCGCGGCTGTTCGCGGCCCACCCGGATGAAGTGGAAACGGGGCTCTGGTTTCACGACGCGATTTACGACACCCGGTCGGCTGACAACGAAGAAAGGAGCGCACGCTGGGCTCAGGAAGCACTGCGGGACGCTGGCGCCCCTGAAGAGGTCGCAGTGCGTGTCTCAGACCTCGTCCTCGCGACTCGGCATAAAGTCATCCCATCGGGCACTGACGCCGGCCTGCTGATTGATGTTGATCTGTCGATCCTGGGGCGGGCGCCGGAGGAGTTCGAGAAGTATGAGCGGCAGATTCGGCAAGAATACGAATGGGTGCCTGCGCCGGCCTACCGGCAGGCGCGGGCAAACATCCTCCAAGGATTTCTGGAACGAGAGTTCATCTATCAAACCGAGTTCTTCCGGGAGCGGTATGAGTCTCAGGCGAGGGAGAATCTGAAGCGATCAATCCGTCAGCTCTGTACTTGACCTGCTCTACCCAATAGTGAGCATCCGACCGACGGGTGCCCCGACTGACGAAGGAGGCGATGATGCTGTTTGGTGTTTCGATCTTTGCGACGGAGTATGCCATCCGGCCTGATGACCTGGCGCGGGCGCTCGAGGAGCGCGGCTTCGAGTCGCTCTGGCTGCCCGAGCACACCCACATCCCGGCCAGCCGCCGCAGCCCCTGGCCCGGTGGGCCGAACTTGCCGAAAGAGTACTGGCACACCTACGACCCGTTCGTGGCGCTCACCGCGGCGGCCCTGGCCACGACCCGGCTGCGCGTGGCAACTGGCATCTGCCTCATCATTGAGCGCGACCCGATCACGACGGCCAAAGAGGTGGCGAGCCTCGATCAGTTATCGGGCGGCCGGTTCATCTTCGGCATCGGCGGCGGCTGGAACGCCGAGGAGATGGAGAACCATGGGACCGATTTCAAGAAGCGCTGGCGCGTGCTCCGCGAGCGCGTCCTGGCGATGAAAGAAATCTGGACCAAAGAGGAGGCGGAATTCCACGGCGAATTCGTGAACTTCGACAAGATCTGGGCCAACCCCAAGCCCGCGCAGAAGCCGCACCCGCCGATCCTGATGGGCGGCGACGGGCCGACGACCTTCGACCGCGTGATCGAATTCTGCGACGGCTGGATGCCGATTGGCATCCGCTCTCCCAACCTCCCGGAAAAAATCGCCACGCTTCGCCAGCGGGCCGAAGCGGCCGGGCGCGACCCGAAGCGCATCTCCGTTTCCATCTTTGGGGCCAAACCTGAGCGAGGCGCCATCGACGAGTTTGGGAAGGCCGGAGTCGAGCGCGTGACCTTCATGCTGCCGTCGGCCGATAAGGAAACTATTCTTCCTTTGCTCGACCAATACGCCGGGCTCATGCGCTAAAGAAATTTGAAGAGTGTGCTGCCTGTGGAGTGCGATGACTCGGCATCGCTTTGGTAGTCTGATTCGAGAGTCAGCCGCTCCAGAGACTACCAAAGCTGCGCCAGGTCGCAGCACTCCACAGGCTATTTGAGTTCGCCCTGGAGCCGGTAGTGAAAGGAACTCCATGAACGATACTTGCCGGACCTTCGTCCTCCTGCTCCTTCCTTTCGCTCTGTTAGTGGCAGGCGGTCAGGCATTGAAGGATAAATCATCTCAGATTGATGCGCTGTTCCAGGATTACAACCGGCCGGGTGTGCCTGGAGCAAGCGTCATGGTGATCAGGGGCGGGAAGGTTCTTTATCAGAAGGCCTACGGCTTGGCCGACCTCGAAGAGAGGACCCCCGCCACTACCCGGACAAATTACCGGTTGGCCTCCGTGACCAAACAGTTCACCGCGATGGCGGTCATGATCCTGGCCGAGCGGAAGAAACTATCCTACGACCGCCGGCTCACCGACTTCTTCCCTGACTTCCCGCCGTACGGGAAGCAGATCACTGTCCGGCACCTCCTCAACCATACCTCGGGACTGCTCGCCTACGAAGAACTCATCCCGGAAGGAACAAAGGTCCCGCTCAAAGACAAAGACGTGCTGCGGCTCCTCAAGCAGCAAGACCATACTTATTTTCCTCCCGGCTCCAAGTACCGCTACAGCAATTCAGGATACGCCCTGCTGGCGCTGATCGTGGAGGCGGCCTCCGGCACTTCGTTCGCGGAGTTTTTGAAGCAGAACATCTTTGACCCGCTGCGGATGACTGGCACCGTCGCTTACGAGCAAGGGATTTCTACCGTTCGCCATCGCGCTTACGGGTACACGCAACGGGAGAAGGCTTTCGAAAGGACGGATCAGAGCTTGACCAGCTCGGTCCTGGGCGACGGCGGAATCTACTCGTCCGTGGAAGACCTATACCAATGGGACCAGGCGCTCTACACTACCAAACTGGTCAGCCCCGAGACACTCCAGCAAGCCTTCACTCCTGGGGTATTGGGTGATGGCCAAAGCACGGACTATGGGTTCGGCTGGTCCATCAATTCCCACCGAGGTCTGAAGACAATCTCCCACGCGGGGAGCACGGTCGGGTTCAGAACCGCCATCGAGAGATTTCCTGACCAGAGGTTCACGGTCATCGTGCTGATCAATCGCAACAGCGCCAACCCCTCTGAGATCGCCCGCCAGATCGCGGACCTGTTTTTATCCGATCCCCAATAACTTCTCTCGCCTGATCATCGGATTACTTTGCTTCATCCCCCTCCAGCGTAGGACTGAACCAGGGGCGACTGTCCAGCAGGTTTACGCGGCGACGGTCCACTTCCGGAGCAGGGTTCGGCGGGTCTGGCAGGCGCAGACGTTTCCACAGCCAAGACGGCAGCTCTTGGGCCCGGCCCGGACAGAGCCAGGTGAAGACCGAGAGCAGGCCGCTCAACAGCGGCGCGTCTTCTCCCACACGCCCCAGCAAATGTTCCCAATCGAGGGTTGGCCCCACTGCATAAATCAGATTGAGCACGTCCGGCCAGTCGCAGCGGTCACGCTGTAGGACGTGGAGCTTACTCCAGATCGCCTCTTCCGGCGGGAGCAGGCGCAACCGCTCACCGCGGACGATCACCTCAGGCCCGCGAGTGACCCATGCCTCATCCACTTGAGCGCGGTAGTTAGCCAGCGACCAAATGACATCGACGATGGTTCCGTCGCGGTATCCGCGAAAGATCCAGTTACGGTCATACGGGAGTTGCTCGTAATAATCACTCAGGCCGGCACGCCTCAGAGTTTCGACCATCGCCTCGCGGTCCTGCGGCCGGATGTATAGGTCCAAGTCCTTGGTGTTGCGCCATCGACCCGTATAAGTGCTCACCGCGAGCCCTCCGCCGAGGGCAAAGCGCAGCCCTCGGGTACGCGCCCCGTCGATCACGCGCCGATAGACCGACCACTGCTCATCCGGGATCATCTCCGGCATCTTGACCGGCCTGGTGGCCGCGCGATCCCGCCTGACTTCTTGCCTGATAGTAGCTTGCATACCCGATAGTAACTCCCGTCGCCGCGCTTTAGATTCCGAGAGATGGAGAGTCAGGGCTCTGAGCAAAAGCCGGCTTTATTTCTTCAGTGCCTTGCGCCGCTGTTGCGACTCCGAAGTTGAAGACTTCATAAGGGCGTTTGATCAGCGGCAGCGCCACATTCCTCACGGGGATGCCTCTGGCGGTGACGCCCTTCTCTGTGCCATGGTGGGCATGCCCGTGCACGACCAGATCGGCCCCGGCGCGATCCAGAGCCTCGGCCAGCAGGTAGCTCCCCAGAAAGGGATAGATTTCCAGCCGCTCACCTGAGAGCGTATCTTTGACCGGGGAATAGTGCAGCAGAGCAATCCGGTAATCAGCCTGCAGGCTCCGGAGTTCCCCTTCCAATCGCGCGGCCATGCTTTCCGTCAGATACATAAACTCCTTCATCTCCGGCTCTCCGAAAGCATGGCCGCAGGCCCCCGCAAAACCGCCCCCGAAGCCCTTGGTCCCAGTGATGCCGAGCGTCAGGCCGTTGATCGTGAGCGTCACGCTCTCGCCTTCGAGCACCGTTACCCCGCTCTTCTCCAACTCGCGTCGCACCAGGTCGGGCTGGCCGGCATGGTAATCATGATTTCCGAGCACGGCGATGACCGGGACCTCGACCACTTCCAGCTCCCGCACCAACACCGCCGTCTGTTCGGCGTCGCCGATGTTGGTCAGGTCTCCGCCCAGGAGGAGAACGTCCGCCCAGTGATGAAGCTCGCCCCAGTGCGAGCGCAGCTTGCCGCTCGAGTCTTCGGCGAAGTGAACGTCCGCGACTGCCGCCACTCTGATCACTGGATGACCTCCGGTTGAGTAACCTGATTCAGTTCAAGCACCGTGAGTTCATTGCGCACCTCGACGCCGGGCAGTAGCTCTGAGACCACTTCGGCCACGGCCGCCCGCCGCTCTTCGGTCGGAATCTGCCCCGTCAAATGAATCTTGCCTCCGCAAATCATGACCTTGATGTCGAGCACACTCACCCGCGGATCTACCGCCAGCGCATCCTGAAGCTTGCCGACCAAGTATTGATACTCTGCGTCCATGCCACCTCCCATCTTCCAGCAGTTTCGTAACCGGCCGTGACCAACTTCGGCATTAACGATTAACGTGAAGCCTCTGAAGCTCAATTAGCCCGTGTCAATGAAATCGCAATTTGAGTCGCTAATTTTTGGGCAATAAAACTAGAGGCAATCACCATGCCACCCGGCTTAGTAGATGGAAAGCTGACTGATACAGAGCAGACGATTGCCTCGTGTCCGTACACGAAAGGCGAATCCTGTTCAGGTTATTGACACCTTCAGATTGACAAGCGCAGATTACTGATGCGGTAATTAGAAGAGTGTGGGAGCTACTGGGATGATCAGAACTGTGCGGGTTGGCGACATTGTCGGCTTCAGGACTTTTTCGGGCGTCATTCGCTATGGCGAGGTGGTCGATCTGGTCCTGCGGAGTGATGGCGGGCGGCCCACCAGAAAAGATGAGATCAGCGTCCGCCTCAAGCCTGATGGGCACGTGGTGATGATTCAACGCTGGCGGATTGTCGAGCGGTACGACCCCAGAAAATTGATGAGGTCAGGGAACTAAATCGAAACCCACAATATCGGGATGGGCGTCGGTACAGTCCCGGGAACCATAAGCGCCAAGATAAGCGATAAGTGAGGAGAATAAAGATGGCAATAGCGACAATCAACCCTGCGACGGGCGAAAAGGTTCGATCCTTTGAGCCGCTCTCTGATGCGCAGTTCGAAGCAAAACTACAAGGGGCAGCCGATACTTTCCGCCGCTACCGCCTCACGCCGTTCGCGGAGCGTGCGCGGATGATGATGCGGGCGGCGGAGATTCTCGAACAGGATAAAAGCAAGTTCGGCCGGCTCATGACAATCGAGATGGGCAAGCCCTTGAAGGCGGCTGTTGAGGAGGCGGCCAAGTGCGCCTGGGCCTGCCGCTACTACGCCGAGCACGCCGAGAGCTTTCTCGCCGATGAGGTGGTCGAGACCAATGCCACGCGCAGCTTCATTCGTTACCAGCCAATCGGGCCCGTGCTCGCCGTCATGCCGTGGAATTTCCCTTTTTGGCAGGTCTTTCGCTTCGCCGCGCCGGCCTTGATGGCTGGCAACGTCGGGCTGCTCAAGCACGCGTCCAACGTGCCGCAGTGCGCTTTGGCCATCGAAGAGATTATTCGCCGCGCGGGCTTTCCGGAGGGCGCCTTCCAAACACTGCTCATCGGCTCGGATCAGGTCCAGCGCCTGCTCGATGACCCGCGCGTGAAGGCGGCCACGCTGACCGGCAGCGAGCCGGCGGGCAGCCACGTCGCGAGCGAAGCGGGCAAACAGATCAAGAAGACGGTCCTTGAACTCGGCGGCAGCGACCCGTTCATCGTCATGCCGAGCGCCGATCTTGATGAGGCTGTGAAAACGGCGGTCAAAGCGCGCACCATCAATAATGGGCAGTCCTGCATCGCCGCCAAGCGTTTCATCATCGCCGCAGAGATCGGCGACGCGTTCGAGCGCCGCTTCGTCGAAGGCATGGCGGCGCTCAAGGTCGGCGACCCGATGGATGAGACGACGGACGTCGGTCCGCTCGCCACCTCGGACATTCTCAATGATCTCGACGAGCAGGTCAGAAAAACCGTAGCGGCAGGCGCACGCCTCCTCACCGGGGGCAAGCGGCTAGCGCGTCCCGGCAATTACTACGCGCCGACGGTCCTGGCAGACATCCCCGAAGATTCACCTGCTTACCGCGAAGAGCTCTTCGGCCCGGTCGCCTCGCTCTTCCGCGTCCGAGATGTTGGCGAAGCGATTCGCCTCGCTAACGCTACGGACTTCGGTTTGGGATCGAGTGTGTGGACGAATAATGAGAGCGAGCGCGCCCGCTTGATTGACGAGATCGAGGCGGGGCAGGTCTTCATCAACGGGATGGTTGCGTCCGACCCGCGGTTGCCCTTCGGGGGCGTGAAGCATTCGGGCTTCGGCCGCGAGTTGAGCGTTTACGGCATCCGTGAGTTCGTCAACGTCAAAACAGTTTGGATCAAAGATGCCGCCGGGCAGCATCGCACCGGGACGGAATAGAGGAGGAGGGATGAGAGTCGGATTCATCGGGCTCGGCCACATAGGGCAGCCGATGGCTACTTCCTGCCATCCGTTGTTGTCGCTCGGGCGGACCGCCTGAAGCCTCACTTTTGAGTCGCTCCCGTACTGGCACGGCGCAAGCTGGCGCTGTTGAGATTGAGTTCTGCTTCGGGGATCACTTCTACATTCGGGAATTGCTTCCGCAGATCATTCAGGAACAACTGAGCGTTTCCGACAACGATGATGTTCGCGTCCTTCGAGCTGAGACGTGTACCGGCAAAGCGCTGCACGTCACCGGCCGTGATCGTCTGGACGTTTTTGATGTAGTTGTTGATCTCCTCCAGGCCCAAGCCGTAGAGGGCGAGCGAGGCGACTTGGCCGACCAGCCCTTCATTCGTTTCCACCGCGCGGGCGAAATTCCCGATCAGGACCGCTTTGCGCGGCGTCAACTCCAGGTCAGGTATCTGCCCACTCGCCAGGCCGCCGAGTTCGTTGACCAAGAGCCCGGCGACTTCGGCGGCCGATTCGTTTTTAGTTTGAGTCGAGGCGACAAACGGCCCGACCTCGCGGCGCACCTCGAGCGTGCTGCTGGCACCATAGCTGAGCCCTCGCTTGATGCGAATCTCTTGGTTGAGCCGCGCAGAGTAACCGCCACCAAGAACGGAATTGGCCACCAGCCCGCGAAAGAAATCCGGGTCGGTCCGCCGCAATCCTGCGCGGGCGAGGACCACGGCTGCTTGCCCTGCGTCAGGCTTATCGATCACGATCACGCGCGGTTTGTCGGCAGCAGCCGCAGCCTTCCCGGTCTCAGCACTTGACGCCGGCAGCGGCGTTGCCGGCTTTGCCCAATCACCGAACAGCCGCTCGGCCACTTTGAATGCCGCCTCCGGCTTGATGTCGCCGCCGATCATGAGGACCGCGTTGTCGGGGCGATAGTAGGTCCGGTGCATCCGCGCAATGTCGTCGCGCTTAATCCGAGCGAGAGTTTCCGGAGTGCCGGTCAAAGGATGGCCGTACGGCGAGCCGCCGAAGACGACGCGCGAGGCGACTAACCGGGCGAGGACGCTCGGCTCGCGAAGCTCGACGCTCAACCCATCGAGCGTCTGCTGGCGCAGGCGTTCGATCTCCTCGTCTTTGAATGCCGGCCGGCGTACCACATCCGCCAAGATCTCCATCGCGGGGATGAATTTTGACGACATCACCCCGACGCCGACTACCGCTGCATCCCACCGGGCGCCGGAGTCGAGCGAGCCGCCGAGCGCTTCGATAGCTTCGGCAATCTCCGGCGCGGTTCGCGTCGCGGTCCCTTTCGTGAGCAGGGAAGCCGTCATTTGAGCCAGCCCCGCCGATTGCGGGGGATCGACCTCACCGCCGTTTTTGATCAGCACCTGCGCCGAGACTAAGGGCAGGCCGCCGCGCTCAATCGCGATCACACGCAAGCCATTCTTCAGCGTCGTTTCAATCGGCTTGGGAAACGACACCGCGCGAGGCGCAGACGGCGGCGGCGGCGGCTCTTGCTGGCCGAACAGCAGGCCCGACGTCGAAGGTACGAGCAGTGTCGCAAGGAGCGCGAGCGTAAGATAACGACGGTGGTGAAACAGAACTCTCAGCCTTCTCATTTGTTCCTCTCTCCCTTCGCATCGCGCGCCGACTCTGAGAGGTAGTCGATGACGACTCTATTCGAATCAGAAAAGTATTTCTTCATCACGCGCTGCACATCGGCGGCAGTCACGGCCTGGAGCCGCTCGATGTCAGTGTTGACGCGATTGGGATCGCCGAGCAAGACAGCGGCGTCGCCGAGCGCTGAGGCCTTGCCCTGATTGGTCTCACGCTCGTGCAGTTGATTGGTCACGAGTTGGTTTTTAGCTTTCTCTAGTTCCGCCGCGCTGACAGGCTTCTCTCGTATCTTCTTGATCTCTGCCAACAGCGCACGCTCACCTTCATCCGGCTTCTTACCGCTGGCCAGAATGACCTGAAAGATAAACAAGCCGGCGTCTTCTCGCAGATCGATGCTGGCCTCGGCGCTCTGAGCTGCTTGCTGCTCGTAGACGAGCGAGTGGTAAAGTCGCGACGAATCACCCGCGGAAAGAATCGCCTCGGCCACGCGGAGCGCGTCAGAGTCCGGGCTCACCTTGGGCGGAATTAAGTAACTCAGCGCCACGGCCGGGAGCGGGACATTCTGGCCGTGTTCGACGAAGCGGCGCTCCGCACTCCGCTCCGGCTCTTTCGCGGTCACGCGAGGCAGCGGCAAGTTTGGCTTCGGAATCCTGCCGAGGTATTTATCAACCCAGCCGTCGAGTTGCTGCTGGTCGAAATCGCCGACTACGATCAGCATCGCGTTGTCGGGGCGGTAGAAGGTCGTATGGAAAGCGCGAACGTCGGCGAGCGACGCGGCGTCCAACTCTTCGATGCTGCCGATGCCGGGGCGCCGGTAGGGATGCTTGACGAATGACTTCTGCTCGACCAGATAGCCGAGTCGGCCGTAAGGCGGCGCGAGAATTCGCTGGCGGAACTCTTCCTTCACTACGTCGCGCTCAGACTTGAAATTCTCCTCGTCCACGTTGAGCGAAGCCAGCCGGTCGGCCTCGGCCCAGAGGAGCGTCTCCAGGTAATTGGAAGGGACGACTTCGTGGTAGACCGTCACGTCATCGGCCGTGTAGGCGTTATTGAAGCCGCCGACATCCTCCGTGAGGCGGTCCATCATCTCGGATTTCATATTCTTCGTGCTCTTGAACATCATGTGTTCGAAGAGGTGCGCAAATCCGCTGCGGCCTTCGGGGTCATCTTTCGAGCCGACGTGATACCAGACTTGGATGGCGACGGTCGGGCTGGTGTGATCCACGACGCTATAGACCTTCAGGCCGTTGGTGAGTGTGCGCGCTTGATAATTGAGACGCGGCAGGCGCGTTTGCGCGGAAGCCGCCGGCAGTAATAGGCCGCTTACCACCTGGAGAACGGTGAGCCAAGCAATGAAGAGACGACGCATCTTTATTCGCTCCGATTTGAAATGACAGACGCTTGCGAGTTTCGCGCGCCAATTGCTCTGACCCGCTTGGATGCCAGTTATAACAGAGCCTGTTGTACACCGGCCAGCTTATTTGGAACATTTCATGTCGGAGAAGCCAGTGGCCGTAGTTATCATCTTTAGCCGAAGCGCAGCAGATTTCGATTGTTTTATCGATGAAACACTGTTCCACGGGCGTGCCAGATGTGGTATAGTGAGGCTATTAACTTGGAGGAGAAAGATGGAGATGAATGCCAAGGGGAAAGGGGTGACTGAAGTGAAGGCCTTCTCGCCGGCTGAACAACGCGCCGCACGTTCGGAGAGAATCAGAGTGGTTGAGGCGGAGCCCTACGGTTGGGTTGCGCACTCAGAGTCAAGCGACGAGTTTCGCTACCATATTTTCCTTGAGCCGCATTCGAGGCTTCTGGCCTGCACGTGCGCGGATTTTATCTACCGCGGAAACGGCGAGCCGGGCTTCGAATGTAAACACGTCTCGGCGGTGCTCAAATTCATCGGGCGGCGCTACCTCGCGACCGAATACGACCCGCTCCGGCAGCGGGCTCAGGTCGCTTAAGGCAGCTTGGCGGGGCAGAGGTTTTACCGCATGTGAGAGCTGATGAGGTGCTTCGTCGGTTGCTAGAGGCCGCGCTCGAAAAGCGCGTGCAGTTTCAGGCCCAAAGTGATGCGCTATGTAGCCAACCCTCCCAACCCCTGGTCAAGCACTCAGGTGGAGTGGATCGGAGAGCCGCCTGAAGCGAAGCTGGAGGTCTTTGAGGAGACGGCCACGCGCTCGATCATCACGCATAATGATAGCCCTGACGTGGGCTTTGAATACTCCGTCAATTGCTATCGGGGCTGTCCGCACGCCTGTAGCTACTGCTTCTCCAGGCCGACGCACGAGTATCTGGGCTTCGGCGCAGGGACAGACTTCGAACGCAAGATCGTGGCTAAAGTGCACGCGCCGGAACTGCTGCGCGAGGAGTTGATGAAGCCAAGCTGGAAAGGGCAAGCGCTGACATTCTCTTTTACTTCCGATCCCTACCTCCCGCTTGAAGCGCACTATCGATTAACGCGCCGCTGTTTAGAAGTCTGTTTGGAGTTTCGCAACCCAGTAGGCATTGTCACCAAGTCAGCCTTGGTGCGAAGAGACCTGGATTTGCTCATTCAGTTAACTCGCGAAGCCGATGTCGCTGTGTACTTCACCGTCCCGTTTCTTGATCACGAGACGGCTCGTGCCGTGGAGCCGTTTGCGCCATTTCCCGAGGCCCGTTTCCAAGCCATGAGGGCGCTGGCCGAGGCGGGGGTCAACGTAGGGATCGGCATCGCTCCAGTCATCCCAGGGCTCAATGACTCCCAGATCCCGGAATTGCTAAAGCGGGCGCACGAGGCGGGCGCCCGCACGGCCTGGATCACTATGCTCCGGCTGCCTGGGAATGTGGCCCCTTATTTCCAGGAGCGCTTGCAGGCCGAGTTGCCGGCCAAAGCCAAGCGGGTGCTCAACCGCATTCGCGAGATGCGCGGGGGCAAGCTTAATTCAAGTGAGTTCGGCGCGCGGATGCGTGGCACCGGTCAGTATTGGGAGATGGTCGAGCAAGTCTTCAAGATTCATTGCAAGCGGCTGGGCTTCAATCAGTCGCAAAATACGTCGGAGCAGAGAGGGAATACTTTCCGTCGTCCCTCTGCGCAGGGCCGCCTGTTTGATTGAAGAACAAATGGTAGGCCAGAAGGTGGCAAGGGCATTTCACTCAGCCCAGCCGCGTTTTATTCACACACTGAATCTCTGAAAGGTAAGGGTCATGGCACGAACAGAAAACGAGATACTGCCTGAGGTGACGGTCCTCGCGCCCCTTGATGGTGAATCCTTCATGCCGGCGCTCTCCATCCGGCAGGCCGTCGAACGCTTCAACTCGGTGGTCGAGTTTGTGCGGACGGTGATGCGCGAGGGCATAGACTACGGGCGCATCCCCGGGACCGACAAGCCGACGCTCTTGAAGCCCGGCGCCGAAAAACTCTGCACCCTCTTCGGCCTCTCCAGCCGCTTCCAGTTGATTCGTTCGGTCGAAGACTGGAATGGCAGCGACCACAATGGCGAGCCTTTTTTTTACTATCTCTACCGCTGTCAGCTCTGCCGCGGCGACCTGGTCATCGCCGAGGGGGACGGCTCGTGTAACAGTTGGGAGCAGAAGTACCGCTACCGCGACGCCCAGCGAAAGTGCCCGGCCTGCGGCACCGCTTCGATCATCCGCGGCAAAGAAGAATACGGAGGAGGGTGGCTGTGCCTATTACCAGACACGCCAATTCTCTACGCAGACTTTACTTGGCGCCCCATAGGCGAGGCGAAACCCGGAGATGTCGTGTTTGGCTTCGATGAATATCCGGGGCATGGCGAGCAGCGTCGAAAACTGCGCCCATCTACCATTGAAGCTGTATGGCCAAGCCGCCAGCAAACGCAAAAACTCATCACATCAGACACAGAGGTTCTTACTACTGCGGGCCACAGATGGCTTGAGCACCATAAAGTTCCCGGTCATCTCGGACATTGGGGAGACCCCTGGAAGCAAACCAGCGGCCTGTTAATTGGGAACTGCCTTCGGCATATCGGAGTTCACAATCCGCCTCCAGTGACGAACGATTATCGCGCCGGCTATCTTGCTGGAATCACGCTTGGTGATGGAACCATGCGTTTTACTCCCGGCCAGACTTCCACTGATCCAAGCGTACCTTATTGGCGAGTCGCGCTCAAAGAGTCTGATGAAGCGGTTCTAGGGCGAATTGTCGCCTACCTTGCGGCTTTCGATATTGAATCACATGTCAGACCTTTCAATAGAGGAGTGATCGCGGTCACTCCCACTGGTGGGATTTATGATTGCGACATAAATCGCATGAAGAAGGTAGAAGTTCGTGCCCTTCATAGACTGGAGTCTATTCATGACATCCTCCAGTCAGAAGAAACTTTAGAATTTCAGCGTGGTTTCGTTGCTGGCTTTTTCGATGCCGAAGGAACTGGCGAGGTAAAAAAAATCCGAATATACCAGAAAGACGTTGACGTTCTTCGCCGTGTTCAGAACTATGCTGCTAATTTAGGTTTCACTTTCGAGATCAAAGAACGCGAAGACCGTGATTGCTCATCTGCAGTGCTGCGTGGAGGAATTTTGGAGCGAGTCCGTTTCTTTGCTATCTGCCAACCGGTATTGCTCCGTAAAGCTGGTTTATTCGGAGCATCCATGCTCTATAACCCGTCTCAGATACTAGCTATTGAAGATGGACCAGTTATGGACGTAGTGGACATCCAAACTTCCACTGGAACGTTCTTCGCAGCCGGACTAGCTACTCACAACTGTTTCAAGAAGAAGGGCGGGTGTGGCTTAAAATTCAGCGCCGACGATCCTAAGATTACCGGCCAGACGGCGGGCCGGGTGCCGAATGAGAATATCGCTGATCAGGTCAACACCATTCAGAAGATGGGGCAGAAAAGATCACTGATACAGGCGACCCTCTTGGCGGTCAACGGGAGTGAGTTTTTCACCCAGGACACTGAGGATCTGATCATTACTACCGGGTCAGCTGAAGTAGTCGAGGTTGAAGCTGCGGCGAAGAATCACTTCGATACGGCCGCGGGGCGGAGCACACAGCCCCAAGCTTTTGAAGACTCAATCTTGGCAGGTGAAGGCCGGAATGGAGCAGCGCACGATAGCGCATCAGTGGGCCAAGCGAGAAAGGAACTAGTAGACGCCTGTGCTAGCCTCTGCCGGTCGCTGAAGGCTTGCGGCCACGGCGCCTTCAAAGATAAGGAGTCGATAGTGAAGCACCTGCAACAAACGGCCGAGGCGAGGAAATGGCAGGCCGGCGTTGAGCCGCGCCAACTCAAGGGGCTTTCCGATTTGTCCCTTAACCTCCTCACCGAGTATGCTGCTATACTTGAAGGCGAGCTGGAGGCCGTCAAGAGGCAGTCTCGTGAGACGGCGACCGAGGACCCTATCTTTTGATCTGTTGGCCGTGAATGGGCGAAGTTAATGAAGTGGTGCTGCAATTTGATTCGGGCACACTGCTGCTGGATGGCGCCGATGAGTCGACTCAGGTGCCATCCGCCTTCCAGTGGGACCGCCGCGTCCGGCGCTGGCGCGCGCCCGCTTACTCCTACCGCCAGGTCGTCACGGAATTAGTCCGCAAGCACATCCCGCATCAAGACCAAGCGCGCAAGTACTACCAGTTTGAATTCCGCACGGAACTGACGATCGAGCCGCGGCCGTATCAGCGAGAGTCCATCACCAAGTGGGGACAAGTTGGCCGCCGCGGCGTCATCATCCTCCCGACCGGCGCCGGCAAGAGCCTGGTGGCGCAGATGGCGATTGAGCAGACGGGGCGCTCGACGCTCGTCGTAGTTCCCACCATCGATCTGATGAACCAGTGGTACGATCTGCTCCTCTCCTGCTTCCAGGCCGAAGTGGGCTTGATCGGCGGCGGATATTTCGAAGTCGGGGCGATCACGGTGACGACCTATGCCTCGGCCTTCCGGTTTATGGAGCGCTTGGGCAATCAATTCGGCCTGCTCATCTTTGACGAATGCCACCACCTGCCCGGCAGCGTCTACCGCTACGCCGCCGAAATGGCGATCGCCCCTTTCCGGCTCGGTTTGACGGCCACGCCGGAACGGGCTGACGGCAACGACCGATTGCTCGAACGACTGATCGGCCCGATCATTTACCGGCGGGAAGCGCAGGACCTCGCGGGCGAGTACCTGGCTGATTACAGCGTCGTTCAAATCAACGTTCAGCTCAGCCCCGAAGAGCGGGCCACCTATGAGCGGGAGCGGACCATCTTCCGGCGGTTCATAGGGGAGCAGGGGATCGATCTGAGCAGTCTGCGCGGGTGGCAAATGTTCATCGCGGCGAGCGCTCGAAGCGAAGCCGGGCGCCGCAGCATGCAAGCCTACCGAGAATCGAAGCGGATCGCCCTCGGCACCGACGCCAAGCTCCGCGTGCTCTCCAAACTGCTCCAGCGCCACCGCACGGACCGAGTCTTGATCTTCACGGCCGAGAACGAGATGGTTTACCGCATCTCGGAGCAGTTCTTGATCCCGGCCATCACGCACGAGACGAATATCAAGGAGCGCCGCCAGTGGCTCGAGGCTTTCAATCAAGGAGAGATCTTGGCTCTCGCCACCTCCAAGGTGCTGAACGAAGGGATCAACATCCCGGCGGCTTCCGTGGCAGTCGTCTTGTCAGGCTCCGGCTCGTCACGCGAGCATATTCAGCGGCTCGGGCGCATCCTCCGCAAGCAGCCGGGGAAGGAAGCAATCTTGTATGAGGTGGTGACTTCGGGCACTGCCGAAGAGCGCATCAGCCAACGGCGCGGCAGCGGAGATCAGTTTCAGGGCAGGAGGGACGAGGCGCCGGACGCGAAGTGGGCGGAAAGAAGGCTGAGGAATGTTGACGGCTGATTTGGCCATGAGCTGGCAGCGCGGCCAGCGGACGGGGCCGCGCTATATCGATGCCGAGGACCCGGGCTACCTTCAAGTGGCGGAAGACTTGTCTCGCCTCGTGCGGGAGCACGAAGGCCGTCGCCGCGCAGAGCTTGAGCACGCGTTAGCGGAGTACGTCGGGGTCGGCACTGACTACAAAATCCTTCGCGGCCTGATCAAGCTGCTGCTCGACAGATGCATGTTTGAGGTCTCCTGCTCCAAAGACCCGGCCGAGGTTCGCCAGACCCTCTTCTTCAAAGTCCGCTCGCATCACCCGGTCGTCGAGGGCTCAGGTCTCCGCGAGCAACTCATCGCCGAGACCGCTGAGGAACTCGGGTGCGCGCCGGAAGTAGTGGTGGAAGGTTTGTATGCTGATCTGCCGGGGAATCAAAGGCTCACCTATTTCGAGGAGCTGAGCGCCAAGGAACTGCTTGACCGGTACAACCTGTCACAGGCCCAAGCCCTGCTCTACCGCTGCGTCGAGATGCGGCTCTGGGTCGAGCCGCAGGAGCCGTCAATCATTCGCGGCTTATTTGAAGCCATCAAGGCCTATCGGTTGATTCATACGATCAAAGGCAAGCCCTCAGCCGGCTATGAGATTCGGCTGGACGGCCCCTTGTCGATGTTTCACCGTTCGCAGAAGTACGGAATTCAGATGGCCGTATTTCTGCCGGCGTTGCTGCTCTACCCGGGCTGGCGGATGAGGGCGGAGATCAATTCACAAAACAGCGGCCGGGCCACCTTTGAGCTGAGCAGTGACCAGCACCGGCTGCAATCCCACTACTTGGTCGAAATCCCAGGGGAAAATCCCTGGCTGGGAAAGCTCATCGAGAGTTGGCCGGGACTAAATTCCGAGTGGGCGCTACAGCCCAGCAAGGACGTGATTGACTTAGGCGAGGGCGCATTCATCCCGGATTTGGTGTTCGGCCACCCGCAGAGAGAGCGGGTCTACTTAGAAGTCCTGGGTTACTGGACGCCGCGATCACTCAACGAGCGGCTGAAAGAGTTCGAGCACGCGAAGCTCAAAAACTATCTCGTGGCGGCCTCCGAGGAACTGCGGTGCAGCCGTGAGTCTCCGCGGGGGCTCCCGCCGAATGTGATATTGTTCAAGAAGACGCTCTCTGCCAGAGAACTTCATGCCGCCCTGGATCAATTCGTTCATCGGGAGGATCGACCATCAGCCGGGAGCGAATGACCGAGGCCGGTTTCTTGCCCGAATAATCGACGCCGCAACATTGACAAGCGCAGATCACTGGTGCGGTAATTAAGCAACCATCCTGGCATCCGAATCTGCCGTCAACTCCGGTGGCGTGGAGTTTAGGGTGATAAAGGAGAGATCATGACGAAGCAGCTTAGCCTCATTCTAGTCGCGTTGCTCTTGGCCGGGTCGGCTGTGGCGCAGCAAGACGTCCCTCCGATCCGCAATTTCATGCGCATCAACGAGCAGTTCTGCTCCGGTGGTCAACCCAGGCTTGAGCATCTAGCTAAGCTGAAGGCCGAGGGCGTCAAGGCGATTATCAACCTGCGCCCGCCGAGCGAGCACCGGGCTGCCGAAGAGGAAGCGATGGCGAAAGAACTCGGCCTCCGCTACTTCAACATCCCGGTGGTCTTCGCCGAGCCGAAAGAGGAGCAGGCGACCGAGTTCCTCAAGCTGACCGACGACCCGCAGAACCGCCCCGCTTTTATTCATTGCGCGGGCGCCATTCGCGTGGGGGCGTTCTGGATGATTCGCCGCGTGCTGCGCGACGGGTGGACGATAGAGGCCGCCGAAGAGGAGGCCAAGAAGATCGGCCTGCGCGAGAACCCGCACTTGAACGAGTTTGCGCGCAAATACATCGAGAAGTATCGGAAGAAATAGCTGGTGGCGACTCCATGCCCCCGAGACTTATGAGACCCACACGCCTGCAAAGACTCTTAGTCGCCGGTCTGGCCCTTTTCTCATCCGCCCTGCTCGCTGGCGAGGCGCCGAAAAAGGCGCACATCGTCTTCGTCACCGGCGACCACGAATACAGCTCTGAAGCCACGATGCCGGCAATCGCCAAGGAACTGGAAAAGCACTATGGGATGCGAACCACGGTGCTCAAAGCCTACCCCGATGAGAATGCCGAGACCAACATCCCCGGCCTGGAGGCGTTGGATAAAGCAGACCTCGCGGTCTTCTTCTTGCGCTGGCGCCAACTCCCTCAAGAACAGTTGGAGCACATCAAAAAATATCTGGATTCAGGCCGGCCAGCAGTTGCCTTTCGCACGACTACTCACGCCTTCAATTACCCCAAGGGTCATGAATTGGAGAAGTGGAATGCTTTTGCGGCAGACTACCTCGGCGGCCCGCCGGGTTGGGGCAACGGGCATTATCATTACGGGCACAACTCCAGCACCGACGTCTCGGTCATTCCCGAAGCGGCCCGTCATCCGATTCTGACAGGCGTCGAGAAGCAGTTTCACGTCCGCTCTTGGCTCTATCAGGTGCGGCCCAATTACCCCCCGGCTGACGCCAAACTGTTGCTGATGGGGAAAGCGATCAACCCGGACAGAAAAGATGCGACGGAGAACCCGGTCGCCTGGACCTGGAAGAACAAGGCCGGTGGCAGAGTCTTTATGACCACCCTGGGCCACCCGGAGGATTTCAAGGTCGAAGCCTTCCAACGATTGGTCATCAATGGGATTCATTGGGCGCTCGGCCAAGAGGTCCCACGGAAGTGGGTGGGGAAGATCGACATTGATGTGCCTTACCACGGAATTAGAAAGACGGCGGAGAAAAAATGACGTGCTCGCCCTGGCATAAAAATCTTGTGGGAACTTTTCGCCGCCTCGTGCGTGTAGATGGCTGTGAGTAAGACCTGAAGGATGTTGGGTGATGAGAAGATCAGGGGCAGGTCTGGTAGTCGCCCACACGAGTGGTCTGAGCATTCTCCTTATTAAGTGGCTATTCGCTACAGTGAAGCCTGGTAATCAGTGAGGGATTACCAGGCTTCACTGTTTAGTGCCATATAGGAGGGGGCCGCGCATTGAATTTTGCTCTAGCGCCCTCCACCATCGAGGGGGGCGACTCCTCACTCCGCTTGAGGGAGTTCTTTGCTGCCGACGACCGTCAGATTCATGCCGATCTGGACACTCACCTGCTTGCCGCCCACCTCGATGACCGTCTTCCCGTTCAAGTACCAGCCGAGGGAGCCGGTGGAGAATTCTTTGACCTCCGCCATCATCGGAATGCCGTTGATCTCCACCTTGACGGGTTGCGCCTGCTCCCGAAATTCTGCCCTCGTGACCGGGCATGATTTTGCCATAGTGATCTCCTTTAGCTTTCAGCCTGGATTGACAAAGAATGATCGAGTAATCACAAGTAGTATCCCCTCCAGAGGGCCGAGCTGCGTGACCACAACTCGCTGAAGAGATGTCTCGCGCAGTATAGCATCGGGTTCGACCGTTGGCCGCATCCATCCTTTTCAGAAGCGGCCAGCGCGCCTTGAGGCTGGAGTCATCTGACTGTATATTAGGCATCGAAACGGGCCGCTGACAGCACGCCCTAACCGATGATTAGCCGACGAGACTGCACACTGAGAGGGGAACCGCTTCCGCGCTTCAATCAGGTTGAGAAAGCGTAAGGCAAGAGAAGGCGGCTGACTACGAGTGCCTTCTTCATCGCAGGAGACCTATCGCATGGATGTCAAAAGAAGGGCGAAAATCACCGCGCTCGGCCGTTATGTGCCGCCGCGGGTCGTCACTAATCACGACCTGGCGAAGGTTGTTGACACCAACCATGACTGGATCATCGAGCGCACCGGCATCGCCGAGCGCCACGTCGTCGAGCCCGGCACGCCGACTTCGGAATTGGCCGCGCAGGCCGTTGCCGACCTGCTCCGGCAGCGCGACATCGAAGCTGACGAGATCGAGTTGATCATCGTCGTCACCGTGACGCCCGACATGTTCTTCCCCTCGACGGCCTGTGTAGTTCAAAACAAGATCCACGCCAGTCGCGCCTGGGGCTTCGACCTCTCGGCGGCTTGCTCCGGGTTCCTCTACGGGCTCACCGTCGGGGCGCAGTTTATCGAGAGCGGGGCGCACAGCAAAGTCTTAGTCATTGGGGCGGATGTCATGACCAGCATCCTCAACCCAGGGGACCGGTCGACGTTGATCCTGTTCGGTGACGGCGCCGGCGCGGTGCTGCTTGAGCCGAGCGAGGACGGGGAACTCGGTCTCCTCGATTATGCGCATGAAATCGACGGCTCCGGCGGCCGGTTCTTGTACATGCCTGGGGGCGGCAGCCTCCACCCGCCCACTCACGAAACGGTCGAGAAGAAGATGCACTATGTGCATCAAAACGGGCAAGCGGTCTTCAAGTACGCCGTGCGCAAGATGGAAGAGGCCAGCCGGACGATGCTTCAGCGCAATGGTTTTGAAAGCGGAGATGTGGATGCTTTTATCGCGCACCAGGCAAACGTCCGCATTATCAATGCGGCTTCCGAGAAGTTAGGGCTGGATCAGAATAAGGTGATCAAGAATATTCACAAGTACGGCAACACCACGGCCGCCACCATCCCTCTGGCTATCGGCGATGCCCTTGAGACAGGGCGGCTGAAGAAGGGGGATTTGGTGCTGTTTGCCGCGGTCGGCGCGGGATTCACGGTCGGCTCTATCTTGGCCAGGTGGGCTTATTGAAAAGGGTGGTGGCCGGATCTACTTCATCATCATGGCGAGCCCTCATTAAGCTTGTCTCGCCCACTGATACTCGACCATCAGACACCGGTCCTGCACGACCTTGATTCCGGCCTTCGCGAGTTTCTCGGCGACCTCATCGTTGCGGATGCCTGACTGAAACCAGACCGCTTTGGGCCGCTTGGCGAGAAGATCATCAAGATGGCCGTTGAGGTCTTCGGGCCGGCGAAAAACATCGACGAGGTCGACCTCTCCTGGAACGTCCGATAATTTGTGATAGACCTGCTGCCCAAGAATTCGCGGCACATCCAGCTCGTAAACGGGCACGGGAATTATTTCCAGCCCGGCCGTGGCTAAAAATTGAGGGACGTAGAAGGCCGGCCTATGCGGATGCCTTTCACTCCTCATGCCGAGCACGGCAATCCGCTTGGTCTGAGCGAGCAGTTCTTTGACTCCCTCATCACTGTCGATCAAGTTCTCTTGCCAATCCATATTTGCTTCTTGTTCAAGGGTGAACCTTGTCCCTCTCGGTTCATTGTCTCAGTTGACGCTCACTCTCATCCCCAGGCCCTTTGGAAATAAGTCAGTCATTCCGTCCAAGGGTTAGACTTCCGACGCGCTAACCAGTATACGCCATCCGGCTCACGGAAGAGATGCGGAGCAGCTAGATCCCCAAATTCCTGCCGAAGACTTATTCCATCGGCACCTCGCAGATCGAAGCATAATGCTGCTTGATCTGACTGACGTACTTGATCGTCTCGCGGTAAGGGGGGACGCGGCCGCCATACTTCTTAACTGTCCCTTCCCCAGCATTGTAACCCGCCAGGGCCAGGCTCACATCGCCGTTGAATTTATCCAACAGAAAGCGGAGGTAGCGGGCCCCGGCTTCGATGTTCTGCCGCGGGTTGAAGATGTTGCGCACCCCGAATCGGCCGGCTGTCGCTGGCGTCAATTGCATGAGCCCCCGCGCGCCTTTGGGCGAGACGGCGCGCTGGTTGAACGCGGATTCCTGGTGCATGACCGAGTAGAGCAGCACGGGATCGACCCCATTGCGCGCGGCCGACTCAATGATGAAACTATCGATCATCGGGTCGCCGGTGGTCTTGCCTTGGAGGCTGAGGGGCCGGCTTGCCACCACCTGGTTGGTTGGGGGCTGCTGATACACAAACATCTGAGTTAAGATCGTGCCGCACTTATTGGGCGGCAGGGGGAGCGGTAAAGCGCGAGGAATCACCAGTGACGGCAGCTCAAGGGGCGCCCAAGGCAGCGCCACAAGCATCACCCTCGAAGAGGATATTGTCGGGAGCAAGAGAGGCGTGAGAGCAGGCGCTGCCTGCTGATTCCCAGCTTTGAGATCCTGATTGCCAGCCACCTGACTGGGGCCTTGGGCGAAGCTCGGTGCCACACACAGCAGTATCACGAGGAGGACAAAGGAGAATCTATTCATCTTGCCTTTCAGAAATTTGGGCACTGATGCAATGATTGTTGGGAAAAAGGCCATTAAGCTATTGAACAAGTGGGACTAAACCCCAGTGATTAAACTGCACATTTATAGCTTTGCCT
>Ga0207646_10000096_pt1 | contig 117197 bp, 105 predicted proteins | sample KBSK5502metaG_FD_184343 | JGI IMG/M metagenome (GOLD analysis project Ga0207646, IMG submission 184343) | Corn, switchgrass and miscanthus rhizosphere microbial communities from Kellogg Biological Station, Michigan, USA - KBS K5-50-2 metaG... | ecosystem: Host-associated > Plants > Roots >...
GCCGAATCATTCAACGGAACACTGAAAGTCGAGCTGGCCCACCGCACCGTCTACCCGACACGCCAGAAAGCACGGCAAGACATCGCACGGTGGATCGAGCTCCGCTATAATCGGACCCGCCTCCACTCAGTACTCGGCTACCGGACCCCGCAAGAGGCCCTGGATGAGTACCTGGAAATGCAGGCGGCAGCGTGAATTAGTCAAAGATTCCCTGTCCGGAAAACGCGGGGCAGCTCAGACCTACAGTGCGTCTAGCGACGGGAGCATGCCAGCCGACGCGACGGGTTGACGTGCCCTGTCTCGACCACCAGGCTCAGCTCTGCCTCTGACGGGGAGAGGATTGGCTATAGCAGAGAATGCATATAGCATTAGATGCATGACAGACCTCTATGAGGTGGAACTGGAACCCGAGGTCCGGTCGTGGCTGGCTGGGCTGACCGACCGTGACTTCGGCCGGGTTGACTTCCTCGTTGGCCTGCTGGCCGAGCATGCGGGAGATCTCGGCGAGCCTATGCCCGCCACCTGGGCGGGAAGGTAAGAGAGTTGAGGTTCCACCTGTTACGCCAGCAGACCCGGGTCACCTACTGGCTGGCACCGGGACGGCGAGTGATCTTACTGACGGTGTTCCGCAAGACCCGCGACGCCGAGACAGCGGAGGTCGCCCGCGCCCTGCACGCTCAGAAGGTCTGCGAAGCCGAACACGGCCAGGCGCACGAAGTGTTCGACCGGGAGGTGAACTGACATGGCCACCGAGCACTCGTCCTACGAAGAGCTTGCTCAGCCGCGGAGGAAGAGCGCGGAATACCGCGAGGGATACGCCGAGGCCCGCCGGGCCTTCCTGATCGGTCAGGCCGTGCGGGAGCGCCGCCTGGCTCTGGGTCTGTCGCAGGTCGAAGTCGCTGTCCGGGCGGGGATGACGCAGCCAGCCCTGTCCCGGCTGGAAGCTGGCGGGGTCGTGCCGACGATCCCGCTACTGGAACGGATCAGCGCCGCCCTCGACGCCGATCTCATCGTGGAGATCGCGCCCCACGCCGCCTGACGCCACGTACGGAACCGGGGGCATCCGTTCAAGGGCGGGGACCGGAGCATCAAAGCGACGTCCAGCGTGAGGGTCAGTTCGTCCGGAGCGCCGAACTCGGCGATCAGCCCGATGAGGGCCTCCCGCAGGTCCGCGATCGCAGCCTCGCGGCTGTCACCTTCGCCGTTGGCGCCAACACCAGGGCGTAGCTGGGCGTGGGCGCACCAGACGCCGTCGTCATCCTGCTCGACTGTGTAGGGGACATGAACTGCCCTGCTCATGCCTCTCACCCTCTCAGCAACTTGTCGAAGGGCGATAACAATCGTTTCGAACACCAGCTATCCAGAGCCATTTTCCGTGCCGCTGACGGCCGCTGGGTGCCGCTGAAGGGCGGCACGTCCCGGTGACAAATGGGTGACAAACGATCAAGAAGGCCAGATCCGGTGTTCGAATCTGGCCTTCTCACCTGCTGGGACTGGTGGGCGACACTGGGATTGAACCAGTGACCTCTACCGTGTCAAGGTAGCGCTCTCCCACTGAGCTAGCCGCCCTCGAGGCGGAGGCGGGAATCGAACCCGCGTACAGGGCTTTGCAGGCCCTTGCCTAGGCCACTCGGCCACTCCGCCGCGCCCGGAACCCAGAACCCAGACCTGGGTTACCCGGGAGCCGTGCTGGCCATCGGCACCGCGATACGGCGTCCGACGCCTCCGAGCGGACGACGGGATTCGAACCCGCGACCCTCACCTTGGCAAGGTGATGCTCTACCAACTGAGCCACGTCCGCATGATCCCTGTTGGCACCGGGCGAACCTGTCCGGCCAGGATGACGCGCGTTCAGAACTGTAGCCGATCCTGGCGGGGGAGCAAACTCGGCCCGCAGCTAACGCGGTTCACTCCTGACGGCGGAATGGCGCCTCATCGTCATCTGCGGCTGGCTCGTCATCCGCGCCACCAACGAGCGTCGAGGCCGCCGAGAGAGCCGCTTCGCGCGACCGGGCGGCGTGGTGGTTGTCGAGTCCGCTGTGCTCGATGCACCACTGGGTCCACTCCGGCAGCAGTTGGAGCGCAAGGTTGGCATCGTCGGGGAAATAGCTTTGGCGGATCAGGTGCGCCGCCATCTCGATACGGTGCGGCGAGCAGGCGTAGAAGCACCGCTCATCCAGAGCCACGTGTGGTCCCCACTGGGCAAGGATGGTGCCCGCGGCCTCAGCCGCCGCAGGGACGTCATTGTGTCGTGCGGCGTGCCAGCTTAGGAACGCGTCATCCGCCTGACCGGCGTCAAACGAGGACGAGCCCGCGCCGGTACCCGCGGAAACGGCAAGGTCGCGGGCACGGCGGCGCTGCCGGTGGTACTCGCGGATGAGTTCGCGAGGCTCGTGTCCCTGCAGCATGTCCGCCAGGACCCCGGCCTCCAGGCTGGGCGCCAGCAGCCAGGCGGTTGTCCCCGCCGCGCACGGCGACAGCGCCGCCACGGCGGCCGTTGGGCCGACGGCGTCGCGCCACTCGTGCAGCGCGTCCTCGGCCGAAGCGAACGCTCCCGCGCCCACGACGACGTCGATCCAGCAAGCGTCGATGTCCCAGGCATACCAGTGATCCGGCGCGCCGCCGTCGTAGCTGAACGGGGCCGTAAGCAGGAAACGGCTGCCGTACGCGTCCTTGGCAACCAGGGGCTCCCCGGCCGGCCGGGAGCCATCGGCCGGGCGCTCGGCGCCGGGCTCCAGCCCGCGGTCCGCCAGCAGCTTGGCGCCCGTGTCCACCTCGGCCAGCGCGGTCTGGAGCGGGTCCTTGATGTCGGGGAAGTCCTTGCGAATCTTCAGGACACTCTCGCTCACTGCGTCGTCAGGCGTCCGGGGTGCCGTCAGGGCCAGCCCGCACAGCAGTGCCCATGGCCCGCGCCATTCATCACCGCCCTGGGCCAGTGCCGTGCGCAGCGCCGCCCCGGCCTGCTCCGCGAGGGCACGCAGCCACTGGGCCGGATGAAGCTCGGTCCCCGGCGACTGAAGGCGTTCGTAGAACTCATCACCCACGATCTGGCAGGCTTGCGTCTCCAGGTCGACCAGGCGAGAGGGCCAGGCCAGGGCGCGGGATCGGGCAAGGATGCGGCTGTGGGATTCGCGCCACCACGGTTCGGCCGACGCGCCACCGGCCAGACGATAGGCAAGCTCCCGGAGCGCGGCCCGATCCGGCCCTCCCAGCAACCCGAACGCCGCTTCCCCCGAGAATGCCTGCCGCAACTGCTCGGCGCGACGCTGCGGATTGCCGCTGAGGCCTTGGCGGTGAACCTTGCGGTTGCGAGGACTCCGCTTCCTGGAAGACACGCGTGCCAGCGTAGCCGTCTCGGTTGGCCAGTGAGCTGTCCCGGCGTCGCGGGCGCTCCGGTCATCGTCAAGCCCTGCGGCCACGTCGCCGGGCACCGCAGGGCTTCGGTCGCCGGCCCGGACGGCAACTGGGTCACCCTCGTCAGCGAGCACTGACCGGCGAGCACTGACCGGCGAGCACTGACCGGCGAGCACGGACGGCCAGCACGGGCCGCTCTCCAATCACGCCGTCTTGTTCCGCGGCGGCGGCATGGGCCGGGCCCTCAGCGCGGCCAGGAAGTTACCGGCGTCGCTACCGGATCGATACGCGGAACCGGGCAACATCCGCGGCCCGAGTTCGTCTTAATCAGCGAAAGCAGAATTGCGTAAACCCCGGACGCCGGAACCTGCCCGCCGTCGCCAGACGGCATGCCACCGTATTTAGAGCCAAGTGGAGCGGCCGGCAGCCGGCGCCAGCCGGGCTCGGGGCAGGAGAGCGTAATGGGCGACGTCCTCGACGACAAGCCGGGTTACGGCCGCCTGCGCCGGCGCCGCGTCATCCTGCTGACGGTCATCGGCCTGGCCGTGCTCGCATCGGCCGGCGGCCTGCTGGTATCGACCACCATCAAGTCCCCGGCGCAGCAGGCCGCCGAGACCAGGGCGCCGGGGCTGACCCGGTTGACGGCCCCGGTGCAGGACACGGTCATACGCAACACCGTCCAGGCCGACGGTGTGGTCACCAAACCGCCGCAGATCTCGTCGCTGAGCGGCGGGGGAGGGGGCGGCGCAGGAAGTGGCGGCGGGGGAGGGGGCGGCAACGTCCAGCAGGTCGTCACCAAGATCTTCCACCCGCCGGGCAGCTTCGTGGCCCCGGGGAACGTCATCATCGAGGTCGCGGGGCGGCCGTTCTTCGTCCTTCAGGGCACGGTGCCCGCCTACCGCGACATGGCCCCCGGCGAATCGGGTTCGGACATCGCCCAGCTTCAGGCGGGACTGGAGGGGCTCGGGTTCTCGATCGGAGGCGACACCAGCGGTGTCTACGGCCCGGGCACCGGCGCCGCGGTCGCCGCCTTCTACCACAGCCTGGGCTACACGGTGCCAGCCGCTCCGGTGGGCGCGAAGGGCCGTCGCGAACCGGAGGTGCCACTGTCCGAGATCATGTTCGTGCCCCGGTTCCCGGCCCAGGTGGTCAAGCTCGGGGGCAGCGTCGGCGCGGTCGTGAGCGGTTCGCTGGTGACGCTGTCACTGGGCAGTCCGGCCATCAAGGGCCAGCTCAACCCCGCGTTCGGGGCGCTGGTCCGGCCGGGCATGCACGTCACGATCACCGCCCAGGGCAGTCCCGCCGCCGCGCACGGCATCATCTCGTCCGTCAGGCACAAGGCCCAGACCGCGAAGAGCATCTCGGGCGGCCTGTACTACCCGATGCACATCAAGCTGCACAAACCACTGCCGTCGTCCATGGGCCCCGGCCAGAACGTCATCCTGTCCATCCAGGCCGCGCAGAGCAACGGGCCGATGCTCGCGGTGCCCGAGGCGGCGGTGTTCGGCGGTCAGGACGGCAAGGACTACGTGTCCAAGGTGACCGGGCCGAACTCGACGGCGAGAGTCCCGGTGACGGTCGTGACCGAGGGCGACGGCCTGGTCGGGATCAGGCCCGACCCGGCGGGCGCGCTGAAGGCGGGCGACCAGGTCGTCACCGGCGAGAACTACCTGACCAGCCCGCTCGGCCGCACCACCGGGAAGGCCCGGAGCGGAATCAGCCGATCCGGCTCGGTCACGATCGTGGGGCCCGGATGACCGCCGGCGAACCACCAACGACTGCCGGCGAACCAGCGATGACCGCTGGCGAACCAGCGATGACCGCTGGCGAACCAGCGATGACCGCCGGCGAACCAGGAATGACCGGCGGCCGGCGATGACCGGAAGCGGGCCAGCCCCGGACCGTGAGGCCCGCGACGCCGGGCGCCCGCCCGGAGAGCCGGTCATCAGGCTCACCTCGGCCGCATTCACCTACCGCGGCCCGCCGCCGGTCGCCGCCCTCAAGCCGACCAGCCTGGTCATCTACTCCGGCGAGCACGTCGCGATCACCGGGCCGTCGGGCTCGGGCAAGTCGACGCTGCTCAACCTCCTCGGTCTGCTCGACAAGCCCACCCAGGGCTCGATCGAGATCGACGGGATCGACGTGGGCGCGGCGCCGGAGCGTGAGCGCGCCGCGGTGCGAGCGCACCGCATCGGATTCGTCTTCCAGTCGTTCCACCTGCTGCCGTACCGCACCTCGATCGAGAACGTGATGCTGGCGCAGGTATACGCCGACGGGCCACGCCGGCGCAGGTACGCCGCGGCCATGTCCGCGCTGGCACAGGTCGGGCTGGACCACCGGGCCCACGCGATGCCTACGGCGCTGTCCGGCGGTGAGCGGCAACGGGTCGCGATCGCCCGCGCCCTGGTCAACCGGCCCTCGCTGCTGATGTGCGACGAGCCCACCGGCAACCTGGACAGCGCCACCACCCTCGAGCTCATCGGCCTGCTCGAAACGCTGCACCGCGAGGGAACCACGCTGCTGGTCATCACGCACAACCCGGTGGTCGCGGGCCGCGCCCAGCGGCAGATCGCCATCCGCGACGGTGAGCTGACGGAATTTTCACAAGATACCATGCTGCCCCCCACCGGGGCGCCCGCGCCGCCGGCGGGCTCCGGGGTACCCACGCCCCCACCGCCGCCCCCGGAAGGCCGACCACCAGCGGGCCGCGCACGGGGGGACGAGGACACGCATGGGTTTCCCGATGGGTAGGCGGGGGCCCGGGGCGGTTCCGCCCTCCCGGCTGCGATTCCGCGATCTGGGCAATGAGGCGCTGGCCGGGCTGCTCCAGCGGCCGGGGCGGTCCGCGCTGACCCTCCTCGGCGTCATGCTGGGGATCGGCAGCTTCGTGGCCATCGTCGGGATCGCGCAGACCGCGTCGGGCCAGATCGGCAAGCAGTTCAACGTGCTGCAGGCCACCCAGGCGTACGTGTTCGACGTCGGGGCCGCGCAGTCCAGCCACCCGGCCGTGGACTTCCCGCCGAACGCCGACGCGCTCGCGGAACGGATCCACGGCGTGGTGGCCGCGGGCGTCTACTGGCCGGTGCTGTTCAAGCAGGCCGCGGTGAGCGGGTTCGCCGGCGGTTTCCTCGCGTCGCAGCACGCGATCCCGGTGACCGCCGCCAGCCCCGGCCTGCTCGCCGCGGCCGGGGTGAAGCTCCGCACCGGCACCCTGTTCAGCCAGTTCCACGAAACCCGCGCGCAGAACGTGGCCGTCATCGGCAGCAGCGCCGCCGCCAGCCTGGGAGTCACCAGCCTCCAGGGCCAGCCCGCGATCTTCATCGACGGCCAGCCGTTCACCGTGATCGGGATCGTCGCCAGCTCACAGCGGCTGCCCCAGCTCGACGTGGGGGTGACGGTACCGGCGAGCACCGCGCTGCGGCTGTGGGGCGCGCCCACGCAGGTACAGGCCCAGATGCTGATCCACACCCGGATCGGCGCGGCCAAGATCGTGGCCGAGCAGGCGCCGGTTGCGATCCGGCCCGACAACCCGGCGCTGCTCAAGGGCGCGGCCGCGCCCAGCGTGGCCCAGTTGCAGCGTGGCGTCAGCACCAGCCTCAACAGCCTGTTCCTGACGCTGGCCGGGATCGCGCTGATCGTCGGGGCGGTCGGGATCGCCAACACCACGCTGGTCGCCGTGCTGGAGCGGGCGGGGGAGATCGGGCTGCGGCGCGCGCTCGGCGCCCGTCCCCGGCACATCGGCGTCCAGTTCCTCACCGAGTCCACGGCGCTGGGCCTGTTCGGCGGGCTGATCGGGGCCAGCCTGGGCGTGCTCACGATTCTCGGCGTCACGCTCTACCGGCACTGGACCGCGCTGCTCGACCCGCGGATCGTGGTCGCCGCCCCCCTTGCCGGCGCGACGGTGGGACTGCTGGCGGGCCTGTATCCCGCCCTGCGGGCCAGCCTCATGGAGCCTGCCGATGCGCTGCGCCGCTGAGCACCGCCCGCCGTACCGGCGCGCGCCCGGGGCGAAGAAACGCCGCTGCGGCGGGGCCACGGCCATCGGCGCCGCCGACCGCGGGGCCGTCCGCTGGGCGGCCGTCCTCGTGGCGGCCTGCCTGCTGGCCGCCTGCACCGGGGCCCCCCGGAGCGCCGGGCACCACGCCCGGTCCCGGCTCCTCCCGTCAGGCCGGCGGGTGTTTTTCCCCCCGCGGGCGGTCTTCGTCGGCGGCGGTGCGGCGTTCAGCGGCGGGCCCGTCATCTTCATCGGCGCCGGAGGCGGCGGCGGGTCGCGCCCCAAGATCACGGTGCCGCCGATCCCGCCGGCGCAGTCCAGCCTGACCGTCGCGATGCCGCTGGAGGCCTACCAGGCGATCTCGACCCAGCAGCAGGAGGCGCTGGCGGACGCGAGCAACCTGCTGGTCCAGCGCTGCATGGCGGTCCGGGGATTCGAGGACACAAGCTCCGCCTCTCCGCCGTTTTCGAGCGTGACCACCCTGGCGCAGGTCGAAGCCGCCGGGGCCGGGCTGACCAGCCTGATGCAGGCGCGCACGTTCGGCTTCGTGCGTCCCAAGGGCAACGGGTCCGCCCCGTCCGGCCCGCGGATCATCGGCTTCATCAGCGCCACCGGGTTCGGCCAGTCGCTGAAGGCCGGGCGGGCCTACGCCGAGGCCCTGTTCGGCTTCGGCCCGGGGACCGGGGCAGGCCCCGGCGGTCACCTCGGCTGCCTGCAGCAGACCAACAAGGAGGTGTATGGGCCGCTGGTCGGCGAGCCCGTGCCCGACCCCGTGCCGCAGATCGCCGCGCAGGCAGCCAGCTTCACGCAGAGCGACCGGCGGGTCCGCGCGGTCATCCGGGCCTGGTCGGCGTGCATGGCCCGCCACTTCTACCACTACAGCAGCCCGTCGGAGGTCGAAGGGCACCGCTGGCGGACCCCGCCGAACAGGGCCGAGATCGCCACCGCGGTCGCCGACGTGACCTGCAAGACCGAGGTCAACCTGCTGAACACGTGGCTGGCCGTGGAGGCGGCCTACCAGCAGGCGCTCATCGGGCAGAACCTGGCGACGTTGTCGCAGCTGCAAGCGAACTTCGCGCCGCTGCTGCGCCGGGCCACCGCCGCCCTCACCGCGGCGCGCTGACGCCCGGCGGGCACCCGGGCCCGTTCCGGGCGGTCAGGGCCGCGCGTCCCGGAGCGCCTTGGACAGGGGCTCGGAGAGCACGACGGTGCGGGGCAGCACCGTCCCGTCGAAGTAGCTGGGCTTGTGCTGACGGAGCAGGGCTTCGCCGTCGGTCTCCCAGGAGAAGGCTTTGCGCCTGAGGAGCCTGGCGAAGACCTTGCTGGCTTTGGCCGGGTCGCGGGCGGCGAGCTGCCGTAGCGGCTCGGGCGAGGTGTCGGGGTCGCCCAGAAGGTCCGACAGCGTTTCCCGGTAACGGCGCCGGGCGAGCAGCGCCGGGTTGCCGAACAGCTCTTCCAGCAAGTGGTAGTCCGGGTAGAAGCTCATCCCCTCGCCCGGGACGAAGTGCATCGCGACGCTGTCGGCGTCGAGGAGGTGATCGGGAAACTCCATGGGCACCGGCTCGGGAGGCTCGTCATCCGGGCGGACCACATGGGCCCAGTGGCGTTCGAATTCGTGGACCTTGCCCGGCACTTCGACACCGGGAATCACGATGAGATCGCTGCCGAAGCGGTCCACGAACGCCTCGTGTTGCTCGGCAACCAGCTTCCGGGCCTCCGCCAGCTTGGCGGGGTTGCGGAACGCCGCATCAGGGTGACTGAGCGCCTGCCGGGCGGCCGCCACCAGCATCTCGCCGCGGTGCGACGCGGGAAAGACCAGCAGGTGGCCGGAAACCATCCACGTCTCGCCCACCGGCACCAGCCGGCCAACGATGAACGTGCCCTTCTTCAGCTGCCGGAATGCCGTTCGGCCCAGGTTGGACTGGGCCCGGTAGGTCAGCTCGTCCACCAGGTTGACCAGGACGATGCCGTCGCGGTCCTTGCCGGTGACCTCGAACATGCCCTCGACGACGTCCTGCCAGCCCAGCAGCATGTCCCGTTCGGCCTCGGTCAGCTCGGAGTGGGCCGCGACGAACGCCTCGACCACGGTGACCCCCGACTCGAGCCGGTGCTGCAGCGCGAAGTGATCGATGACCATGGAGAGCAGCGCCTCGTCGTCCACGATCAGGTCGGGGAAGGCTTCTTCTATCGCAGCCGTCAATTCGCGGTCGAACAGCGGCGACATCGCGAACTCCACCAGCATGGGCTTGAGCTGCCCGGCCCGCTTCACCAGATCCACGCGATGCCTCCCGCGCCCTCGGGGTTACCGGGGGATCAGGGTTCCACAATAAAGGCCATCGCCGAGGCCATTCAGTAAGGGATGCGCGGAACAGTCACCGCGGGTCGATCTCGGCCAGGTCCCCCGGGGCCTCGGCAACGTCGTTGGTTGTGACCTGCTCCAAGGAACCGAGGTGGGCGGGTAAGCGGGTCAGGCAGTCATCAGCTGGCGAAGCGGTACCGGGTCTGGCTGTAAGGGTTCTTGCCGAACGCGAGGACCTTCGCCGGGGTGACGCCGCACAGGCTGACCATGATCTGTGCGCCGGCCGCTACCCGCGTGGGCTCCCCCGGACGTCCACAGGCGCCTCACCCAGCCAGGTGGCACAACTCCGCGGCACGACCGACGGCGCCGCGCCGTCGGCGGCCCGGCGTAACGTTGGGCCGGAACATCGCGACCGGGCGGGCAAGCGGTGCGTTCCCGCGCATGCCGGCCGTTACGGGCGGAAACGATCAGCCGAGGAAAGGGGCCGCCACCGTGGGCGAGCCGAAGACGTACACGCTGGAGGCGCCGGGCGCCGTGCTGTACTACGACGTGCGGGACAACGGCGGCGCGGGGCATCCGGTCCTGCTGATCGCCGGGGCGCCGATGGGAGCGTCCGGTTTCGCCGCCCTGGCCGAGCAGTTCGCCGACCGCACGGTGGTGACCTACGACCCCCGGGGGACCGGCCGCAGCCAGCGCACCGACGGCGAGCCGCCAGGGTCGGAGCCCACCGAGCACGCCGAGGACCTGCGCCGGCTGATCGAGGCGCTGGGCGCCGGCCCGGCCGACGTCTTCGGCAGCAGCGGCGGGGCGGTTAACGCCCTGGCCCTGGTGGCCAGGCATCCCGGGCTGGTCGGCACCCTGGTGGCGCACGAGCCGCCCGCCGCCCAGGAGCTGCCGGACCGTGAGGCCGTGCTGGCCGCGTGTGCCGGCATCCGCGAGACCTATCAGCGCAGCGGGTTCGGCCCGGCGATGGCCACGTTCATCGCCATGGCCAGCAGCCCGGGCCCGATCCCGCCCGGCTTCCCCGGCCAGCCCGCTCCCGATCCCGCCGCCTTCGGGCTGCCCGCGCAGGACGACGGCCGGCGCGACGATCCGCTGCTCGGCCTGCACATGACCGCCTGCACCGGCTACCAGCCCGACTTCGCCGCGCTCCGCGCCGCACCCACGCGCATCGTCCTCGGCGTCGGCGCCCAGTCCGGCCAGATGCTGGCCGGCCGTGCCGCCACAGCCGTGGCCGAGCGGCTCGGCACCACGCCGGTCACGTTCCCCGGCGGTCACGACGGCTTCCTCAGCGACACGGGCGCCTTCGCCGCCGTCCTCCGCACGGCCTTGGACGGCTGAGTTCCGCGGGCCCGGCGAGGGCTCGCGGGGGGACGCGGGCACCCGGTTAGTACTCCATCGGCACTGCGTGATCATGCGGGTGTGAGGGCTCGCTGCCGGTGGTGGCAGGCCTGGGCGGTGAAGCGGCGGTGGAGCCGCCGGACGGCGGGGTCAGCGGACGAACCGGCGGACCACCCAGTGGTGCTTGCCGATCCGCCGCGTGCGCTCGAACCCATGGTGCTCCTCGGCCAGCCGGGCGAAGTCCGGCCAGGTCTGCGCGTCCAGCGGCTTGGTGACGAGGTCCACGGCCCAACGCTACGTGCGCGGTGCGACGCAGGCCCGGCCGGGGAACCGGGGAACCAGGGTCACCCGCGAACCAGGGAACCGGGGGGCGGAACCGGGCCAGCGCCGGAACACGGGATCCGGGGGAAATGGGGGAGCCGCGCAGCCGGGGCCAGCCCGGAACCCAGGTCCTGGAGGAATGGGGAGCCGTGGGGCCGGGCCGCCCCGGAACCGGGGTTCCAGGAGAACGGTGCCCCGGGACGCCGGCCCGGCGGGGTACCAGGGCGCCACAAACGCGCCGCGCCGCAGGCGGCGACCCGCCCCGAAGCGTTCATGGTCACGAGGGACGGGATGGCCACGCTGACATCGTTCGGCCTGAATATCGGGGCGCTGGAGGGAAGCCGCCGCCGCTTCGCCGGCGCCTGCCTGGACTGGACGGAGCGTAAACCGCACCTGAACGGGGCGCTCGGCGCGGCCATGACCGGGCGGCTGCTGTGTCTCGGCTGGATCGAGCGGGGGAGCGGGCGCCGCGCGGTACGGGTGACCCCGGCAGGCCGGGAGGGTCTGGCGGCGGCTTTCGGCTGGTCCCTGGAGGATTAACCGATCCCGGGGGATGGCAGGCTGTCCTCCATGCGAACTGTGACCGTCACCGGCGGCGCGCTCACGATCGAGGACGTGGTGGACGTCGCGCGCGGCGCGGCCGCCGCGGAACTCGCCCCCGGCGTCGCCGCCGCCATGGAGCCGAGCCGCTCCGTGGTCGCCGCCGCGATCCAGGGCGACGCGCCCGTCTACGGGGTCAATACGGGGTTCGGCGCGCTCGCTGACACGCGCGTCGGCGCCCGCGACCTGGAACGCCTGCAGGGTGCCATCGTCCGGTCGCACGCGGCCGGCGTCGGCGAGCCGCTGGACGACGCCGCCGTCCGCGCGCTGCTCCTGCTCCGCGCCCGGACGCTCGCCGCGGGGTACTCGGGCGTCCGGATCGACCTGCCGGCCAGGCTGCTCGAAATGCTCAGCCTGGGCCTGCTGCCGGTGGTGCCCGGCAAGGGGTCCGTGGGCGCGTCCGGGGACCTGGCCCAGCTCGCGCACCTGGCCCAGACGCTGATCGGGGAGGGGCGGCTGCGCGGCCCGGGGGACCCGGCCGGCGGCAGGCCCGCGGCCGAGGTGCTCGCCGAGCACCAGATCACGCCGCTGCAACTGGCGCCCAAGGAGGGGCTGTCCCTGGTCAACGGGACCGAGCCGATGCAGGCGCTGCTGGCCTTCTCGATCGTCGACGCGGGGATGCTCGTCCGCGCGGCCGACCTGGCGTGCGCCCTGTCGATCGAGGCGCTGCTGGGCCACGCCCGGCCCTACGACGAGCGCGTCCAGGCGCTGCGCCCGCACCCCGGCCAGCTGGACAGCGCCGCGAACCTGCGGGCGCTGCTGGCCGGGTCGCCGCTGATGGCCAGCCACCGGGAGAGCAGGCACGCCGTCCAGGACGCCTACAGCCTGCGTTGCGCGCCGCAGGTGCACGGCGCGGTCCGGGACGTGCTGGGCTTCGCCCGCGGCGTGCTGGAGACCGAGCTTGGGTCCGTGGTGGACAACCCGGTCGTCGCGCGGGACGGCGAGGTGATGATCAGCGGCAACTTCCACGGGCAGCCGCTCGCGTTCGCCGCCGACATGCTGGCCATGGCGCTCGCCGAACTCGCCAGCATCAGCGAGCGCCGGGTCGACCGGATGCTCGACCCGGCGTTCTCCCGCGGCCTGCCGCCGTTCCTGGCGCCCGACGCGGGCACCAACTCGGGGTTCATGCTCGCCCAGTACACGGCCGCGTCCCTGGTCAGCGAGAACAAGGTGCTCGCGCACCCGGCGAGCGTGGACACGATCCCGACCTCCGGCAAGCAGGAGGATCACGTGTCCATGGGCTGGACGGCGGTGCGCAAGCTGCGTGAGGTGGTCGCGAACGTCCGGACCTGCCTGGCGGTGGAGGTGTGCTGCGCGGCGCAGGGCATCGACCTGCGCGCCGAGATCGCGGTGCCGAGCGAGCCCCTGCGGGCCGTGCACGCCGCCATCAGGGAACGGATCCCGATGATGGACACCGACCGTGAGGTCTCGGAGCAGATCATCGCCGTGGACGGCCTGCTGCCCGGGCTCGTGGACGTGGCCGCCGCCAAGTGCGGTGGCCTGCGCTGACCCGGCCTGCGGCCGCGTCGGGGCGGGACCGGTCCCGAAGTCCCGCCCCCTCACGGCGGCCTGGGCTCAGGTCCAGCGGAGCATGTCGTTCAGTTCGCCGTCGATGTCGATGAACTCGCCCTCGCGGCCCGCGGGGACGACCTCGAACGTCCGGAGCAGGAAGCCGGTCAGGGCGGTCAGCGGCGCTTCGAAGTGCGCCTCCCCGAACGGGGAGGAGAGCGCGAGGTTCAGCACGTCCCGGTGATCCGCCGTGCTCGGCCACACCCGGACGTCGCCGTCCCCCGCGACGCCGTCGAGCCCTTCGGCGAGCAGGTCCCGTGCGAAGATCCACTCCACCGGGTCGTCCGTCCCGACGTGAAACGCCATCCGGATCGCGTAAGGGTCATCCCCCCGGTAATACAGACTTGCGGTTAGCGGAACCCCGCCGTGCTCTGGGACGACGAGCCTCAGCCCAAGCTCCGCTGCGACGATGGCGCTGGTATTCATTATCGGCAAACCTCTGCTTTGTCCGGCCCAGGGTGCCCCGGGACCTTGCGTCCAGCACTACTGCGCGGGGAGTGGTTAGTCCGGATGAGAGCCGCCACTACGAGGATTCCGCGAATGCCCGCGGCTCTAACCTCGGTCACCGCTCAACAAACCGGGTTTGAACTGGGCAAACGCAGCGGATCTCGCCGGGAAACTTTGCCCGGCCGCCGGCCGTCTCAGGGGCGATAACGTGGCAAGATGTCGATCTCAACGATGCCTCCCGTAAAAGCTGGCCATGCCTGCCACTCCATGATTCGCCCCTCATGACGGACAGGGATGCTATGTCCGAGAGGGGGAAGCATACCTTCTTGGTATGAGGACAGGTGTGAGCACCGGAAATATCGGGTAGCCGGACCGGCTCGTTTTGCAGATAATTCAGATGATTCCGGATGAGCGTGAAAAACCGGGCTAATGGCAGGTTTTCCCGCGCCGGCTGGCGCCGCGCGGGGCCGGGTGGCCCGGGGCGCTGGGCGGGGCGGCCTCGCCTGCCGCCGGGCCCGGTGATACCCGGGCCGGACCGCCGATGCGCTACTCTGTGGTGGCTGCGGGGCCGCGTGGCCGGCCACCGCGAATCCCGGGCGATTGGCTCAGCGGGAGAGCGCCTCGTTCACACCGAGGAGGTCACTGGTTCGATCCCAGTATCGCCCACCAGGTCAGAGGCCTATTGCAATCTTGAAGCGATCGTTGGGGAGCCAAAGGGGGAGCCCAAGGGGGTAGGCTCTCCGTCATGGCGACCGCCAACGCCAGACGCCGCGGGCACGGCGAGGATGCGATCTACTTCGACGCCGCAAAGAACCGGTACATCGGGGCCGTCTCGCTGGGCTATGAGGCTGATGGAAGACGGGTCCGCCGGAAGGTCTCTGGGAAGACAAAGCAGGAAGTAAGACACAAGCTCAAGGAACTGCACTCCGATCTTGATGCTGGTGTGCACTCACCTGCCAGCTACACAGTCCGGGCCGCGGTCGACGACTGGCTTGCTGAGGGCTTGTCTGGGCGGGCACCGAAGACGATCAGCACTCAGCGGGAAGTCCTGGAGCCGCTCCTCGGCATCATCGGGGCAGTGCCGCTGCGTCAGCTCTCGGCGGCTAACGTCCGGTCCGCGCTAAAAGATCTGGCGGCCACCCGCGCCACCCGTACGGTGGCCATGACGCTCGCCGGGCTCGCGCGCGCGATCAGGCACGCCGAGGCCAACGACAAGGTGCGCCGCAACGTCGCCACGCTTGTGGACACACCCGCCGGGCAGGGGGGCCGCCCGTCAAAGTCGCTCACCTTCGAGCAGGCCGTTGCACTGATCCGGGCCGCACGGCCTTACGGCTTGTACGCCTACGTTGTCTTGAGTCTCCTGGTCGGCATCCGGACCGAGGAGGCGCGTGCGCTGCGGTGGGACCACGTCGACCTGGACGGCAACCCGGGCGCTCACCCACCGGTACCTCCCCATATCGACGTCTGGCGCTCCGTACGTGCCCACGGGGACACCAAGACGAAGAAATCCCGGCGGTCGTTGGGATTGCCCAAGATGGCTGTGGAAGTGCTCCGTGAGCACCAGGAACGGCAAGCAGCCGCGCGGCAGCGGGCAGGCGTTCTGTGGCAGGACAGAGGCCTAGTCTTCACCACAGCGCTGGGGACACAGCTCGACGCGGCGGATGTGCGCCGGTCGCTCCGGACAATCTGCAGGAAAGCGGGCATCGGCGAGGAGTGGACCCCGCGCGAACTGCGGCACACATTTGTCTCTCTATTGTCGGACAACGGATTGGCGATCGAGGAGATCAGCCGCCTCATGGGCCACAGTTCATCGAACGTTACTGAGACGATCTATCGGCACCAGATCCGGCCGGTTATCACTATTGGGGCCGAGGCGATGGACAAGATCTTCGCCAACGAGCAATGATTTCTGGCGCGGCGAAGGATCCGGCACCGGTGTGACTGGCCCAGTCGGGCCGGGTTCGTGATTGAGCACAGCGAACGCCACCGGGCGGGGATCGCCGAGTGCGTCACCGCGGTCAAGCCCGGCCCGCCTGGCCAGGACCCGGCCGTGGGCACCGGCACGTAGCCGACTGGCGGCTTCAGGCACCGAGGCTCACCGAGCCCGGTTCTCCCTGGCCGCGCTGCACCTGACTAGGAGCCCGCCCGGCTGGGCGCAGCGGCGCAGCCGTGTCGCATAGGTGGCTTGTCGGTGCCGGAAGGTAGGTTCGGTTGTTCGGCAGTCGGCCCTAGGTGCGGCGTGGACAGGCGGAAGGGAGGTGCGGCGTGGAGCAGGATCTTCAACAGCTTGGCCCTGCCGGGTTCCAAGACCTTGCGGCCTCTCTCGCCGTGCGGGTCTTCGGCGCAGGTGTTCAGGTAATGGGGGCGGGCCGGGACGGCGGCCGAGATCTCTATCACACGGGCCCGCTCATCTGGAACCAGGTCGGCAGTCAGGACGGTGAGGTCTGGGACGGGTACACGGTTTTCCCAGTCAAGCACAAGAAGCGACTGTCCTCCCGGCCGGAGCAGAATGCGCAATGGCTGTGGGGGCAGATCCGAGCTGAGCTGGAGGAGTGGGCCAGCCCGGCGTCCGGCAGGGATCCGGTCCCGGACTACCTGGTTGTCATCACCAACGTCCCCCTTACTCCCGCGCCCGGGTCCGGCGGGCACGACCGGCTGAACACATCTATTGAGAGCTACATCCGCAACCTGGCCGACGCCAGCCGTGACGTTGGCCGCAGTGCCGAGCGGAAGGCGAAGCACGCCCGCCTCTCCCGGCTCCGCAGGTGGCGCTTTTGGGACGGGAACCAGATCCAGGCGCTGCTGACCTTGTACCCGGAGATACGCCGTGCTTTCCCCGGCTTCTTCACCGCCGCCGACGTGTTTGCCCACCTGGCTGAGTTCACTGATTACCTTCCGCTTGAGCAGCTTGGGTCGGCACTGCGGGCGCACGCCCGTACCACGCTGATCGGCGAAGGTGTCATCTACTTCGATGAGGCTGGCAGCGGCGACGGGGGAGGCATCCCGGTTCACGAGGTTGCCATCGACCTGCCGGTCACACTCGGCAACGACGCTGGGCGTAGCAGCGTGATCCAGTGTGTGCTCGACCGCGGCGAGCACATGCTCAGACCGAAGCTAACCCCCCACCAAGGGCCCAAGCACCTCGTCATCGCCGGGGCACCAGGCAACGGGAAGACCACCATCTCCAAGTTCCTGGTCCAGGCCTACCGGGCCGCCATGCTCGCCGGCGCGAGTGACCTCAGCGGGGAACACCGGGGAGTCATCTCCGGTACGGAAGCAGCACTCAAAAGGCTGGGCCGGCCGCTGCCCCAGCACCGGCGGTGGGCCATGCGCATCGATCTGGCCGAGTATGCCCAAGAACACGGACTTAACGAGGACTCGACTCTGATCCGCTGCATCGCCGAAAAGGTCTCCAAACGCTCAGACCTTGGCGAGATCAAGCCCAGTGCGCTTGTCAGCTGGATGAAGCGCTGGCCCTGGTTCCTGGTGCTGGACGGGCTTGACGAGGTCACCGAACCGGTGGTGCGCAAGCGGCTCATCGAGCGAGTCACAGAGTTCGTCAACAACGCTGAAGCGGATGACTGCGACGTCTTGGTCGTTCTCACCACCCGGCCGGGCGGCTACACCGAAAACATCGCACCGACCCAGTTCGAGCGCATGGATCTGGACTACCTCACACCTGGTGAAGCCGTGCACTATGGCACCTTGGTGACGAAGGTGCGCCTGCGCAACGACCTCGACCGGACCGAGAAGGTCGTCCGGCAGCTGAAAAAGGCCGCGGGGGACGAGGCTCTCAGGAACCTGCTGCGGACGCCGCTGCAGGTGCTCATCATGACGATCATCGTGGCAGCGGCGGGCCGCCTTGCGCCGGACCGGTTCAGCCTGTTCTGGGGCTACTACGACATCGTGTTCAAACGGGAGCGGGACAAGCCGGGCGGCTTTCACCGGATCATCCAGGAGCATGGGCCGCAGATTCAGCAACTGCACGAGCGCGTCGGGTTCGAGCTGCAGGCCCGCAGCGAGGCAGGCGACCGCTCCTACGCCACCCTCACCCCCGACGAACTGAGGGACATCACCTGGGAAATCCTGCACGATGCCGGCTTCAAGCCGTCAGGCGCGGACGCGGGCTTGCTCGCGGACATCGTTAAAGCGGCAACCCAGCGCCTGGTGCTCATCGCGCCCCGAGGCGACGACGGGTACGGGTTCGATGTGCGGCCCCTGCAAGAACTCATGGCAGCCATGTGCCTTACGGCGGGGCCACTGGATGTCGTGACCGGGCGCATGCGTATAGCCGCCCCCAGCCCCCACTGGCGCAATACCTGGATCTTCGCCGCCGGCCACCTGTTCTCCACGCCCCAAGACCACCAACACCGGGCCGTGGTCGAGCTCGTCGAATCGGTCGATACCGGCCCCGGTTCCCGGCTGGGCAACGTGGTTCCCATCGGGCCCAGGCTGGCACTCGATCTCATCGACGACGGGATGGCGCGGTCCCTGCCAAAGTGGCGCAACCGACTCATCGGCTGCGGCCTTCAAGTCCTGCACGAGCCGGCGCCCCCCGATCTCCTGAGCATTGCCCGGGTACTGGTCCGGTTCGCCGACACCGGCGACGAGCAGCATAAGGCCGTCGCGGACGGCCTTCGCGACGCGCTCGGCGGCCCGGCGAGCGCACGAACCACCGCGGAGAAATTCCAGGCACTAGTGCACCCCGTCGCCGACGAGATCAGCGCACGGCAAGACACCAGGTGGCTATCGATGGTTCTCAAGCGGCCCAGCACCGCTACCCGGCCCGCGCTGCTCAATGGCTGGGCAGACTTCGACGACGAAATAATGACCTACCCCCTGCCCGAGGGCACGCTCACCACGGTCAAGGCCGCCGCCACCGCAATCCGCAAGATCAAAAAGCGCGGGGCCGCAGACGATGACGATGTGGCCGCCATCAGCGCTGCCCTCGCGGATGACCTCGGTGCACGGGCCCTGGCCGCAGCGCTGGCGCACGTCGCGGCACACGAACCGGTTCTCGTCGCAGTACTGCGGGATAGCGTACTGCCAGGTGTCCACCGCACGGCCATCGGCGGACTATTGCGGCAGCCCGCCTCCGGCGCGGCGCGCGGCAGCCCGCCGAAACGCACCCAGTTAAGGTCGGCCGGCATCACAGGTCTGGTTCATCCAACGTGATCGGGTGAACGTTCGCCGGGCCTGGGTGGCGGACGGTCGAGACGCTGGGGGTTGTAGGTGAGGTCGATCTCGGCCCCTTGTCGCGGCGGTCCTGGGCGGGCAACTGGTCAGCAAGGCTAGTACAGGCGTGCTCTCGATTGAGCGAGGCAGACGGAGACATGGAGGCGGGCCCACGGCAGGATGCCCGTCATCCAGATACACAGCCAGGGCACGGACTTTGGCTAAGGAGGGAGGACCAAGCGTTTGATTCCCTCCCTTAGAAGGTATACCCTTGCGATAGGAAAGCGATCTGCCGACGAAGGGGGACCACATGGAGGAACCGATCACGGTCCGAGTTGGCGGAGTTGGCCTGCTGCTGACCAGAGCGGATGCCGCTTCGGTGGCGGTCCAGCTCGCGGGCGCTGGCATTACCGCTGAAGCGGTCGAGCCAGGCAAGGTCCTGATAATCGGGGATGATCACCCGATGTGGGCACTGCACAGTGGCGGCGACCGTCACACGGAACCGGACTGGGAGGATGGAGACAAGCGCCTGGCCCAGACGCAGGACCGTCTTCCTCCGCTCACGACCGTCTTCCATAACACCCTGGTCGACCGCCCCGGATGGGTGCTGTCCGTCGAGGACCTCTCCGACCTGACTAACGGTCAACTGTCGAACTCCCGCGTGATAGCGGGCGCCCTGTCCGGTTACGTGAACTGGTGCAAGCGGCTCGGCCGCCGGTTCCCGTTCTATTGGTGGGAAGGGCGCAACGGCGAATCCGCTAGATATGCCATGCAGCCAAGGGTCGCGCGGCTGTTCAGCGAGGCACGTGATAGGGCCTGAGTGTCAAGTCGAACGGAGGGGGAGGTCCGCGGTCATGAGCCTACCCGCGTGCGGGCACACCCACCATTCCGCAGCGCACAGGTGGGAGACAATCCGTTACGCGCTCGAGAGCAATGCCCGAACCGCGCGACTATGTATGATCATGCTTGTGGCGGCCGTCCCTCCTGGTTTGCTTGCCTTGCTGCTCCGCCGTTGACCATCCCTTCAATTGGCGACCAACTTGACCCCCAGGAAAGCACCCACATCCCCGCCACCAGGGCATATCCATGTTTCCGCAGATGAAGCCCGCGCACAAGTGAGCAGAACCGAGCGGCACAGCGCACTTACGAGCGCCCGTGATTCCCACTTCGTTCCCAGCCACCCGCTGCAGGCGGCTATCACGGCTACCGGCTCCCGACGATCCCGGGCGGGCACGATCGTCGCCGGGGGAGACCCGCCCGGATCGGTTCAGCGGCGAGCAGGCGGTAGGCATGCTCGGGCCGCGGCGTGGCGGGCGCCACCGGCGGGCGGCCCGGCAGCGGTCACAGCGAGCGATGATGGCTGGGGTCATAATTAGTTGTGTACGTGCCGCGTGCGGCACGCAGTGCCATCAAGCAGTGGAGGCGCGGCGTGAGCATCGGCGAAGACCTAGCGCAAGCGCGCCGCCGGGCCGGTCTTACCGTGACCCAGGTCAGCCAAAAGACCTGCATCAGGGAAACCATCATCCGCGGCATCGAGCAGGACGACTACCGCGCGTGCGGCGGCGACTTCTACGCCCGGGGGCACATCCGCGCCATCGCGCGGGTCGTCGGAGCTGATCCCGGGCCGTTGATCGCCGAGTATGACGCGGCCCACCACGCGCCGCGCCCGGTCACGGCGGCGGATCTGCTCCGCCCGGCCGGGCCGGTCACGATCCGCGAGCGGCACCGCTCGCACTGGGCCGCGGTGCTGGCGCTGGTGCTGGTGGCCGCCCTCGGCGTGGTGGCCTACCACGTTCTCGCGGCCTCACGCCCGGCGCCGGCCGGGCACACCGCAGCCGGGCCCGGGCTGCACGCGGCCAGCCACCGCCACGCCGCGGCACCTCCGGCCCCGGCGGCCACCGCCCCACCCCGGCGCCCTCCGCCCCTAAGATCGCCATCCACCTCATCGCCATCGAGGATTGCTGGGTGGGGTTCACCACCCCGGCCGGCGGCTACCTGTTCCAGTCCTACGTCGTTGCTGGCACATCGAAGAGGTGGGCCTTCTGGCATCCGGTGAACATACGGCTGGGCAATCCCGGCGGCATCAGGCTGACCGTGGATGGCAAGAACCCGCTCCCGCCGGGCACGGCAAATCCGATCACCCTCAGCCTGGGCGTGCCTGGCAAGATCTCCCGCTGATGGGCTGGCAGACGACGGTGGGCACCGTGAGCATGGCCTGCCGGATGAGACCAGGAGCGGCCGGGCCCGCCACTGGCCGGTGGCTTCGCCACACCTCACCCCCCGCTGCCGGAGGCGATCCGACCGTCCAAGCGGTACGGCCTGCGAGCATCACGCTTGTTAGTGGGGCACCCAACTAGACCCACAGCGCCAGCCACCGGCCAACTCCGTGCCGCAGGCCGTGCCGTCGGCATGTCGCGGCCAGTTAGTACATCGTGGAGTCCCGGCCCGCGGGGGCCAGGCCGGGACTCCACTGGGGAAGAGGCCCTCCCCGGGCTAAACGATGGGTGCCATGCGCCCGTTACAAGAACACTCGGGTACGACCCAAGAACCCTCGTATTCAGGTATGACGAGTTCGCCGGGGGTGACAACCCTGTGCGTGACCGGGCCGCCGGATCCCGGGCCGCGCCGCACTTGGGCTCGCAGGCGCAGGCTCCCACGATAAAGGTCATTATGGTGCGGCTCCGTCTCTGGGCACTGCACTCCAGCGCGCGGCTGGCCCAGTTACGGGCGCATGAGCAAACAGGCCGCGCCGTGGTGATTTCGCTCGACTCAGGTCCTGTTGCCGCCGTTTGCCGCGGTCGCGGCGGTCGGCTCATCCTTCTGGGGGCCAGCTTCCTGACCTGCAGCCCGGCGTTTCGCGCGCGGGTTGACTGGCCAGTGTCGTAGGTCAGGAGCGTTATTTTCCGCCCGGCCAGCGGCTGGACGGCCAGGACCCGGTCGATAATCTCGTCATCGGTGATAGGCAGCCGGACGTGGCCGGACTCCAACACGGTCCGGGGGATTAACGCTCCCGTTTCACGTCTTTCCCCGGTAACGGTCTGGTAACGGTAATGGACCGTAGCCGCGGCTACAGCATGATCGGTCTCTCCGGAGCCGCCCGCAGCCAGCGGGGTGCTGCGGGCGGTCCGTAGGTGTCCTCAGGCGAGCAGTTCGCCCAGGAGGCGCAGGGCGGTCTTGGTGCTGGCGTAGGCACCGTAGACCGCCGCGAGGAGCATTGCGATCTTCAGCAGCGTGTCCATGGTTCACCTCCTTCCTGCGGGAAGTGGGGCCGTGGTGGGTGCTCTCGTCCCTGCCACGGGGGATGGCTTGTGTCGTCCCTATCCCACTATCCCCAGTGGGCGGTGCCTCTGTGCTTCGGAAGCAGGGCCGATCAGGTGTAATCTCTAACTGTGGAGATCACCGGGCCAGCGACCGTGGACGGCCTAGTGGCCGACGCTGCCGCCGCCGGCTATGAGGTCACGGTCAGGCTGGTCCGTGACTGGACCCAGGCTGGCCTGCTCGACCGGCCACGCAAGCGGCCCGCGGGCCGGGGCCGGGGGTCCAGCCCGGCCCTGTACCCGGAGAACCAGCGCAAGCTCCTGCTGACTCTGCTGTCCAAGCGGCCAGGCAACGGCATCAAAAGCCTGGCCAGGATCCCGGTGGGGATCTGGATGTACTGGGGCGATGAGTACGTCCCGCTCCGCCAGGCCCGCCGAGCGCTGCTGACCTTCGCCGGTGACCCCCGGTCGAGCCTGCACCGGGCCGAGGAGACCGCCCGGGTCATGCTGGGCCACCTCGACAACCCCACGGCCACCCGGGCCGCCCGCCGCGAGCTCCGCACCGTGCTGACCGACATCGCCTACACCGGCGACCTGGACGTTGAGCGGCTAGAGCGTGCCCTGTTCGACGTGTTCGAGCCCGGCAGCCGACTCCTGCGACGGGCGGTGGGGCACCCGGATGCACCGATGATGGTGGAATCGGTGATCGGGGTCATCCAGGCCCGGCTGACCGCCGTCGACCTGCTGCACCGGGACAAGGTGAGCGAAGCGGCGTTCTACCAGGCCCGCTACGCCCACCTCATGGCCTACGCCGAGTACGCCGCGCACCTACAGCCAAGGTTCGCCAGCTCCGCCCCACTGCAGGCCCCCGACATGTACGAACCGATCACCGCAGAGAAGGCGCTCAACGACTGCTGCCTCAACCTGCTCACCACGATCGGCCTGGAAGCCATGTACCCCGAACGGGCCGCCCAGCTCCGCACCGGCGTCAGCCCGCCCAGGGAACGGTCCGTACCACCTGCGGCCAGAGACGCGATCATGAGAGTGCGTCGGTAAAACAGGTGTCTCAGCATCCAGGAGGACCCGGGGGGCCCTGGCCGACGTGCCTGGCCTCTCCCGCGCGATGGCGTACAAGAATGCTCTGGCCGATCTTGCCCTGGAGGCGCGGCGGTGGCGATCGGAGGCCTCACGCACGCTGTTATGCCGCCATTGGCGGAGGGAGGCAATCTCGGAGTCTAGATTGGCCATTTCGGCGGCTGGGAGCCCGCGTCTTACAACGAGCCTCCCATGGGCGGGTTCATGGTGTCCCGCCCAGTTTACTCAGCCGACGCCGTGCCTTCTCCTCGAGTTCCTTTCTGGCCTGATTCTGTGCCCACTGGGAAGTAGACGGCCGAGCGTTTTTCAGGTTTTCATAGCGCTCATACAGAGCCTGGAGTTCAGCTTGCGGGACACTCTGCCCACCCGCTATACGGTCCTCAGCGTCAAGCATCTGGCCGAAGAGCTTACCGAACTGCTCTCCCGAGTTCTTCGCCTTCTGGGTCCGCGCCGGGAAAGCAACGTAGGTCTGCAACGCCGATAGGGCTGCGGCCAGTAGACTCACTGAACCAAAGATCAACTTCGCCCAGCTGGCTGGACTGCTGTTGAGCTGGGTGAAAATCGCTGCACCTGTCACAGTCGTTATAGTAATCACGGGGATACCGAGCAACCGGCCAAAGCTTTCTAGCCTATTAGCTTCGTTTCGGAGCGCGGTTACCCAGAACTCAGATTGGTCGGTCAACTCAACGAGTCGCTTCGGTACAGCCACGCTGGACATTGCTATCACCCCTACGAGGAGTAGACTCTTCTGCCCGCTTGCGAACTGATGGCGAGCGCTGGCCGGAACCAAGCGCTGAGGTAGGCTGGTGCCCACCGCCAAAGGTCGAAATAATTATAGTGCGCGACCTAGCGCGAAGAATAGCCGTAACGACGAATGGAATCGAGACTATGGCCAATGGTGAGCTGACATGCGTGTTCTGGGACGTCCAGCACGGCAGCGCGGCCTACATCAACACACCAGCGAACGAGCACCTCGTCATCGACCTCGGCGTGGGGTCCTACCAGCAAATGAATCTGCAGTTCAGCCCGTTGCTGCACCTCAAGCACCGCTACGGCGTCCAGCAGCTTGATGGTGTGGTCATCACCCACCCGCATCGCGACCATCTTGACGACATCGGCAACTTCAGCGAGCTCAGTCCACGGGTGCTGATGCGCCCAAAGCACCTGAGCGCAGCCGACGTGCTTGGCGGCAACCGCCCCCAAGACAGTCCGATCATCCAGCAGTACCTGGATATCAGCGCCACCTACAACCGGCCCGTGAGCCCAGGGGAGAACCCGTTTCGCCCGCCGCCGGGCGGGCACACAATCACGTACTTCACGCCAACCTCATGCTCGCGGAGCAACCTGAACAACCACAGCGTCGTCACCGTAGTCACCCACGCCGACTCTAAGCTCCTCCTGCCGGGCGACAACGAGCCGCCGTCCTGGGAGGAGTTGCTGGCCAAGCCCGACTTCGTCGAGGCCATCCGCGGCACCGACATCCTCCTGGCCCCCCACCATGGCCGCGACTCCGGGTTCTGCCCGGCACTGTTCAACTACATCAGCCCCTACCTCACCGTGATCTCCGATGGGCGCTTCTGCGACACCAGCGCCACAGACCGCTACGGGCGCGTGACGCGAGGCTGGAAGGTTTATCACCGACGGAGCGGGGCCATCGAACAGCGCAAATGCCTAACTACCCGCAATGACGGCGTGATCATCGTCAAGTGCTACCGCCAGGGGACCACGCCATATCTCAGCATCACGATTGACTGAAACCGTGCACGCCGAGTGGTTCTACGACTTCCGGCTGGCGATCAAGACCGACCTAGGCTCGCGGGATCGTGCGAGCCTGGGGATCGTGTCCGCCGCCGTCAACGAACGCGAGGTAGCCGGGAGAACGCCGGAGGCTGGGCCTGGCCGGCGTCTTGGTCTGGACCGGCGTCCCGCCCGCTCTTTGCGCACCTCCAGCCGCGGCTTGGCCAGCCACTCCACGCCAAAGCGCAACAGTGGCCGACACCACGGCGGCGGCCAACAGGCTGCCTAGGCTGACGCCAGACATCGAAGGTGGCGGTAGACGGTCGGGCGGGTGACGCCGAACTCGGCGGCGATCTGCGCCGCGGTGTAGCGCCGCTTGCCGTCCTGGCCGGTCTCGTCGTACATCGCCTGGGCGATGCGGGCCTGCCGTGGGGTGAGCTTGGGCTTTTGCCCGCCGGTGCGGCCGCGGGCCCGGGCGGCGGCCAGCCCGTGGCAAGAACAGGGACCCGAGACGCTGCGTATAGATCCGCGCCGCCGATAGCCGTTACCCAGCGCCAGTGCTGTCGGTGATCCGGCACCGGTGCGACAAACCTAGCTACCCGGCGGCGGAGCATCTGGGCCGCCGGATGGTCTCGATCATCGGCCGGGCACGGGTGCTTACCCGGTTGGGTGACCTGGTAGGCCCGGTGGCGTGATCATGGGGCGGCCGGGGGATAGGCGGAGGTGACCCAGGGGAGCTGGGCGGCATCGGGCGGCCAGTACCGGGCAGCCAGACTGGCCGCGATCCGTTCGGCCTCCTCCTGGCTGACCGGGACGATATCCGCCATTGCCTCGCCGCGGGCGTCTTCGACCAGCAGGGTGGTGTGCTCCCAGGCCAGCCGCCAGGCCAGTTGCTGGCCAATGTCGGCGACCGGGTGGTCGCTGCGGGTACGCTCGCGGATCACCGCGAACGGCTCGCTGCTCCCGCCCGAGCGGGCGGAGAAGAACCGGACGGTGACGGTGATGCCCGGGTGCAGGTCGGCGTAACAGTTGTCGCACACGGCCGTAGCCCAGTCGCCGCCGAGGGTGGCCAGGTAGTCATGGAAGTACCCGTGCCAGCCGCACCGGGGGCAATCATCGATAACCACCTGGGCCAGCCGGTGCCGCTGCAGATCCCCCACGGCGGGTTCGGAGCTGGCGACCAGGCTGGGAAGCCGAGCCTGGCGGTAGGCGGCGTTAGCTGCTTGGTCGCGGGCCAGCCGGGCACACCCAGGGCGGTGGCCGTGCTCGATGTGGACTGGCCGCCCGACAGCGGCCCGGTCGGTCACCTGCTGCCCGCACCCAGGGCAGGGCCACCTCAGCGGCGGGTAGCGGCGGCTGTCGGTCAGCTTTTCCACCGCGTACTGGGTGGCCCCAAATAACAGGCCTGCCCCAGCGGGGGGAAGGGATCCCGTCCGAACCAGACACCACTCCCTGGGTGTCCTGCCATGTCCTCACCCCGCAGGCCGCGGCGAGAGCCGCCCAACTCGCCCCCGCCACCCGGGCGGCTCGGGTCAACCGGACCAGGTCGGCGTCAGAGACGCGGGTCCTGGTCCGGAAATGGGCGGCGAGTTCGCCCACGGAGTCATCCACAACCTCAGCGTAACCCGCGACCGCAGCCACGGGCTGGGCGAGCTGCGCGTCAGCCGTACGTTTGGTTGATTCCTTCGATGCGAACTCAGTGCTCCACCGGCCAAACAGGCCAGGTAGCAGCATCCACCCAGGTCAGCGACCTACGCATGGTCCCGATCACCGCATCTGAGGCAGCCTGACCGAGCCTCGCCGCTCCCATTCCGCTCCCAAAATGGGACATTGGTTGTTCGGGCCTGAGATGCAAACTCCTTCGGGATGGCCAGCGGCAGGTCAGCCTGTAGGGCCCTGCTTGGTGGGCCCGGTCGCTGGATGGACGCGCTGCGCTAGTTCGACGATGGGACGCGGGTCAGGGAGCCCGCGGTGGGGATCGAGCGTCCAGCCCCACTCCCGCCAGTTCCCTTGCCAGCTTTCCTCTAGGTGCGGGTAAGGGTTGGTGAGCGAAAGCGCGGCTGGGGTGTCGGGCAGCTTGACGGCGAGCCTTACTGGTTTGAGCCCATACATGTCAACGAGCATCGTGTTGTAGCCGCCACTTCGCTGGAAGGCGATGTAGCCCTTGCGGAACACCGGCTGCCAGGGCAGGTCCTTTTCAGCGATGGCCTCGCTGAGCAGGTTAACCATCTCGCGGGCAAGGTTAAGGCGGTCCTCAGGGAGGCCCATCTCTGCGGCATAGCGATCCCAGTCCCACTCCTGCCGACCGACGAGCCCGGGTGGAGGTGTGTCGCTTGCCTGGATAGTGTCGTCGTCGAGGACCTCGATGAGTGCGGCCAGTTCGGCGCCGGCGATTCGCTGCGAGGGGTCGGCGCTGCCGCTGGCGGTGAAGCGGACGCCATCTTCCCTGAGTACGTCAACCGGGTTGCGGTTGTCGTCAGGATTGTCCCAGCGGAAGTCGGGCCGTGGCTTGCCGTCGGAGCCAAGTACCCGGTAGGCGCTGTCGAGGCCGGGGGTGTTTGCGATGTGCTGGCCCACCGGCATGGCGGCGGTGCCACCGAGCTGGGCAAGCTCACCGTAAGTGGTCCACCTGCCGCGGGGGATGGCCGCAACGGCGGCATTGATGCGGCTCCAGTCAAAGCCACTAGGTTGTTCGGCCACCCCCGGGAGCGGGCTTGGCCAGGTCGCGATCGCCTGGTCGGCAAGTTCGCCGGCCCGGGCAAGGATCTCCTCACGCCCCCACGCGTGCTGCTCGGCAAGTGCGCGGTTGAGTTCGAGGTGGCTGCCGCTGTAGATCTGCCGCTTGCGCTCGAAGGGGTTGTTGCTCAGCGTCCCGTTGAAGGCGGTCAGGGTGAGATTGCCCAGCGTGTGCACCAGGCGCTGATGGACCTCGTCTGGGTCTTGGCCAAGACTGACCAGGTGATCGCGCCACTCCTGGCTGAGCGTCTGCGGCAAGATGTGCTCGATCGTCAGCTTGGTGTTGTCAAAGTCGATCAACTCTGGATGGCCGTAGCTTTGCTCCAGCCGTTCGAGGATGAGCGTGCGTTGCGGGCCGCGCCCACTGAAGTAGAACGGGCGGGTGCGGATTGCCTCACGGAGTTGCTCGTCGGTCGGCCAGTAGCGGCGCGGCCGGGACAGTTCCCGCCGCACCGCCTCAGGGAAGCTTTCATCATGGGGGAGCTGGGCCACGAACTGGACGAACAGCCGGTTGAGCGCGTTGGTTGGGATGCCCGCGAGCTGGCGGCGGACCAAGAACGATTCGATGTAGGAGACGACCTCGCGCATCCCCTCGATCGGTAGCAGGCCACGCTCGCGCAGGTCGTAGGCGGCCATCAGGACCGGGTAGCTCGTTTGTGCTCCCCAGCGCCGCAACCGCACCAGGCCAGCGCGCACCTGCAGGTCGGCTTCCGCGTCAGGGTCGATGATCCGCTTGTAGTGGCGGGCGCGAAGCGCCAGGTCGCGGACGGCTTCCTCGATCGCCTCCTCCCTGTCAGGCATGTTCTCCAGCCGGTCTTGGTGGCGCCGGAACACGTCGTCTACCGCCACGTCGATCCCGCGGCGTTGCAGATCGACGCGCGCGAGCCCTTCGAGGTTGTCGAAGCCAATCAGCCGCTCCATCGGCCGCCAGACCTCGTCGTAGACCCTTCCCGCCCTGGCCGCGAGGAGCATGAAGATCAGGTTGCGCAGCAAGTCGGCCTGGGTGAGATTGACGCCTGTCGCGTTCAGCGACTGGAAGATGCGGTGGGCGTTGTCTCCCTGCCCGGTGGTGATATCGACAACCGCCAGCCGTTCCACCACAACTGCCGTCAACCGGTCCAGATCCAGCGGCTCATCATCGGGGCCGAGCAGCTCGATGTGGCTTCGGAAGAATCGGTACGCCTGACCGATCAGATCCGGCCCCCCGACACCAGTACCCCGCCTGACGCAGGCGAAGAACGACGGCCGGTCGGCCTGCGTGGGAACCAGCCGGAAGTACGAATCCCCCTGCTGAAACTTGTTGATCAAGTACAGCTCGTTGTAACGCTCGATCGCCTGCGGGTCTGTCTTCGCTGCCGCGTCGCGGATCGCGGCCAACAGAAGCATCAGCGTCGTCAGCCGCTGCTGCCCGTCAACAATCAGGAAGGGAGCGGCGTCACTGGCGGCGTAGGGAAGCGGCGAAAGAACGATACTGCCGAGGAAGTGCCCCGACGGGCTTGCCGCTGCACCGTCGGAGGACCGCGTGTACTGCTCCAAGATGTCCCGCCAAAGCAGACGGTGATCGGCGATCCGCCACGTGTACTGGCGCTGCCACAGCGGCACCCGGAACTGCTTTTCCCCCTGCACAAGCTGCTTGAGATTGGTCTCCCGTACCTGCACCCGCCGAGCATAGGCCCGAACTGGCCGGATGGTCGAGCTGCGGAAAGCCACGCCCACCGGTAGATTCCGTGGTCGCAGCCGCACTGGACGACAAGGAGGTGTTAGGCACCTGGCATACGACAGCACATCGCCGTGCGGCGCTATGATCATCGGCTGCGGCGAAGGCGTCATGGTCCGTTCGCGAACCTCAGCGTGTCGGCGGCCATCCGGATCCGGCTGGCCGTCGTCACTCAGCGCTAGAGTCGGGGATCGATGGCTGCCAAGGAACGGCTGGGTGGCGTATGACCTACTTTGAGGCGGCACTCCAGGTTTTGGAGTCTTCTCAAGAGCCCCTGACCACGCGAGAGATCACGGAACGGGCACTTGAGCGGGGGCTAGTCGTGTCGTACGGGAAGACTCCGCATGCGACTATGGGCGCCGTCTTGTATGGCCGGTTGAGCACGGACGCCCGGCTTGTCAAGACTGAAACCCGCGGCCCGACCCGTGCCAAGCGCGGAACGGCGCGCTGGACGCTGCGTGAAAGGCTAAACGGCGACCCTAAATGAGATACGCAGGACATACGGTATCTCGAAAGTTATGGCGTCATCCGCTGGTGCTTAGGGCATTTACGGGTGGAACGGTCCGAGGAGGCTGCCATCCGCGCTGCCTGAGCAGGGTTGACGTGCCCGCCACCCTGGAGCGGTTGGGCATCGGCTATGGTTGGTATAGCCCACCCCATAGCAGAGTTGCTTGCTCCACCGCCAAGCGAAGGACTTCTGAGGAAGGCTCAAAGACCAGCCCTAGCCTCACTGGTCGGATCATGGCCCGTCCCGTTACCTGCCCAGCCACTAGCCCAGCATGTCACACCTGGCCTCCGTCGTGATCTAGGGCAACCTTGTGCCTCCTTGGGCTGGTGAGGACTTTCCATACGGCTTCAAGGGCGCGCGGAGCGCGCCGGGATCGGCTGGCGGTCCGCTCCTGGGCAAGCGCCGCGCGAGGATGACGCTCACCCGGACCCGGCGCAGCTCCCGCCGGTCACCGGGCGGGCCTTGCGGGGGAACGTTGCGCGCCTGGGCGCCGCCTGCCGCTCTTAGGCCCTCCGGGCCACGGCGGCGTCGGCGCGCGGGTCGTCCCCGCGGCCCGCCGCACCGGCCGGGCGGCGCAACGATCAGCGCCAGGCGCGCGAACTGCAAGAGCGGCCATCCTCCCGGGCGCTCCATTGTGAAGCCGGACAAGATCACCTGCAAGGGCGCTTCGCGTCACACGTGATGGCCTGCGGCCACCCTTGCAGCTGATCTTCCCCGGCTGGGGTTGGCGCCTATCGGAAGGATGGCCAGGAGTGGAGCAACCACCAGGCCTGGTGCAGAAGATGCCGCAGCCGGACCGCGCCAGCGCCGACTGTAGGTGCCTGTCCGCAAATCACTTTTCAACGGCCGGGATCCAGCAGGCGGTGAACCATGTCTTCCGCGGGCTCGTGTTCAGAGGTGTGTGCGGGGTCACTGGCGGCCGTTCCCCGGGCATGGCCGTAGTACCGAGTCATGGAGGTAGCAGTGATCCAGAAGATGCCGTTGATCCTTGCCGGGATCGCGGCTGTAGCGCTAGGCCTGGCTACTCAGGCCGCAGCAGCAGCGACGTCGGGCAGTGGCTAACTTGGACAGGACGAAGTGGAACACCGTCCAGGCGCCCGTACCCAGCGATACCTAGTACAACCAGCTCGCCGTGTGGTAGCCCTTCCGGCCGGAACGGTCTGGGCGGTGGGACGCTGCGGCTACGAGGACCTGATCATCAATGCCAGCAACGGGTAGCGGCCAACAACCGGCGCCTCAGCCAACGCGGCATCCGTCGGCATCGGCCCCCTCGACACCAGCGGCAAACCATGTGCGGTCTCACAACGGACCCTCTCTCTTCGGGGGTTCCTTGGCGGGTTCACCCGAGACCTGCCAAGGCAGTACTCAGGCGGGGAATCCGCCACCTCAACTTCTACGAAGACCGGGGACACGTTTCACCGGCGGTGCCTCCAGTGTGAATCGTCGACGAAACGAGGCAGCCCTTGGCGGGCCGCCACACCGCGCGGTCCAACACCGAAATCGTCCATGAGTACGCGCAAAGGCTCTATGAAGCCTATCTGTATTCCCATTACAGCGATCAAAGAAGGCACAACATGAACATCCGCAAATCGGCTCTTGCATTCATCTTCATCCCTCTTGCGTTGCTGCTCGCCACTATGGGCCCAGCGGTGGCGCACGCAGCCACGGGCGACCCGGAGGGTGTTACTACTCAGATGCCCGCTTTCTTCAATGGTCAGCAGTTCACCGTTAATATGCTAGAGCTGTCGGGGAATTCCGAACCCGCCATTATCGCGAACAACCCGAGCGCCAACACGATCTATGCACAGGCGGACCTAGACCAGGCACAGCCATTCCCTCCTGTGATCAATGACATCCAGGGTGTCGGGTTCAACCCCCTGTGGCAGCAAGTCCTCATCCATTTCAACCCGGGAGTCACGCCTCACCAGTTCACCTCCGAAACGGAGGTCCTGGCCGCTGCGGCCGCAGGGCAAATCACTCTCGAGGTGACGAACGAGGTGTACCGCTGTTCAGTTGTTGGCCCCGGCCCGAAATAGCATCGCACAATGAGCCTGCCCGCCTCGCAAGCGGCGGGCAGGTTCTGCGGTTCCTTCAGCCTTATCTGTGAGGACCTGGGCCGGTCAAGGGCCGATTGCTCATCAGATTGCGGAGGCTGGGGTGACTGGTTCTCCCCCTTGCTTCCTCATAGCTGCCGGTTGCGCGGCCGGACGGCGCGGGGTCAAGGTGGAGCCCCCGCGGACGAACGACCTTGAGGCCGCGCCGGCCGGCCCCCGACAATGGCTCGGCGAGGAAGCGGGCGCATCTGGGTTCTCAGGTCATCTGCGGGGTCTCCGTTCGGCCGGGAGGGGCGGGGTTCGCGTTTCGCCGGTTCCCGCCGTTGCCGGGCGCCCAGCCTTATCTCGGTGCGCGGAGCGCTGTGCCTGGCTCCGGCGACATGATGCGTGATCGGGTGCCCCGGCTCGGGGCAAGGCGCGGGCCGCTCGTTCTTTGGCGGCTGCCCAGGGGTCTGGCCCTGGCAGCAGGCTGGTGGCGGGAGCCGGCCGCGCGTTCATCGGTTTACGGGCGCGCCGTCAGCGGCGGCGGGCCGGCTCACGCGGCGGGGGCGATCGCCTCCTCCCCGAGCTCGCGCAGGGTGTGGTAGCAGCGGCGGGCGAGCTTGCGGGCCACCGGCAGCGTGGCGAGCCCGCCGGTGCGCCGGTCCCGGGTGGCGGTGTAGTAGCCGTAATCCGGTGCGGCGGGGCGGGCGGCGCACTTGGCTGATTCATACAGCGCCCAGCGCAGCAGCTGCGGTCCCTGCCGGGACAGGTGCCCGGCCGAGCGCTTGCCGTCGGATGAGTAGACGGTGATGTCCAGCCCGGTGTGGCGGACCACGTCGCTGGAGCTGGGGAACCGGCGCACGTCGCCCAGCTCGGCCCAGATCGCCACCGAGGTGACCGCGCCGACGCCGAACTGGGTCGCGCGCAGTGCCCGGCAGCCGGGCTGGCGGCGGGAGATCATGTCCAGCTGGCGGCGGATGGGATCCAGCTCAGCGGTGAGGCGGCCGGGCTGCCGCAGCCCGGTGCCGACGGCCTGCCGGCCGGCCGCCGACAGGTCCATCTCGGTGACCGCGGCCCGGCCGGCTGCGGTGGACATGCTCGCGGTCACCGGCACCCCCTGGTGGAACAACGTCGCGGCGATCCGCTGATGCCACGCGCCGCGCTCATCCAGCAGGTCCTTATACAGCCGGACCACCGCCCGCGCCTCCAGCACGTGGGCCGGCGGGATCCAGCATTCGGGCAGGTCCCCGGCGGCCAGGTGCACTCGCAGGTGCCGGCTGTCGGTCTTGCCGGTCTTGGCATGCCGCTTGCGGCCCCGCAGCGCCGCGGTGTCAGCCGGCTCGGCCAGATGCGGGGTAATCCCCGCCGCCGCCAGCTCCTCCACCACATACCGCCACCCGGTGCAGCCCTCCAACGCGAAATGCACGTCGTCGCACCCGGGCACCCGGCCCAGCCAGGCCCGCAGATGCTCCCGGTCAGCCGGCACCACCCGGCCCCGCTTCACCTCCCCGGTCACGGTGTCCAAATAATCGAAGGTCAGCTGGCGGCGGTGCACATCGAACGCGCCTACGATGCTCATGAGGGACCTCCCCGAGCTCCGAACCGAATTGGGACAGGGACCCGTTCCCCAAGCCCGTTACGTCGTAGATGCTGCTACGACTGACGCCGGGGAGGTCCCCCTCACATGGCATCTTTGGATACCACGGCCGTTTTCGGCCTGAGGGGATCCAAGGCCCCGGAACAAGCGAAACGACCAGTCCTCTTAAATACTTGTTTCTGAACTTGCGACGGTGGCTGGTCCATAGGTAAGTATTCACGCCGCGCACTCTGCGCGCACTCTGCGTGACTGCGCTAGATCTGCAGCGGCAAACCGTCAACGATCACTTGGGTCTAGGGCACAACGACGGCACGACAGGACAACAGCACAGCGGGCGCCAGTCAGCGGGAGCGTTACCGATCCGCCCTGGTCAGGGACTTGTGGCCGGTCCTGCCCAGATCAGGCGTGATCGACCCTGAGCTTTGTCACGGACTGGTGATGGTCTGCCCGGTGCTGAGCGTGATCCGACCTGCGAGAGTCGCCGCGTCGCCGTTGTTGAAGAGGCTGTCACAGGGGCTGCCGGTGACATTGAAGATGCGCAGGTTGCTGCCTCGCTTGAGGATCACCAGCTTTGCCGGGTTGCTGTTGAGGTGTTTGACCAGCACCGTGCCGGGGCCGTTGTCCGAGCTGTTCACCAAGGAAAAGCCGCAGGTGCTGCCGTTGCCGAAGTCGTAACCAATGGCGTCCTTGAGGTGCCCGATCATCTTCCCGGTGCTGGCGTCGTAGGTGCTGGCGACGATCGTCCCAGGGCTACCGGACGACCCCCGGAACGTCTGGCCCCCCGGGCCGCTGCAGGGCCTGTTGGGCATAAATGTGATCACCACGTTGGTGCCGATGGGATTGGACAGCCCGCTGCCGCTTTCGAGCGTGCCGCTTGTTATCTCCACCCCGCATGACGTCAGCGAGGTGCCGGTCACCGTGTCTGTCAGGGTCAGCGTCCCGCGGGACCCTACGAGGTTACCCCCGGGGGTGACGGTCCAGGTCACCGCTGTGGAGGCGCCAGCTGAGGTGACGCCCACGCCGACCGCCACGGCGGCCGCCCCGGCCGCAAGGACCATGGTGCGGATGCGCTTGTGCATGAGGTTCACTCCTCCATTGACGGCTCTGCCCGCGTCCGGGAACTCACCGCGCCCTCCGTGCCGGCCCTTCGCTTCCCGCCGTGGCCAGGGGTTGCGCCACCGCCAGGTGCCGCCCGGCGGCCAACGGCCACCGCGGGACGGGCACAGTATGCTTCTTCCGGCCGTCTGCCGCACGGGAAAATACTCCTGGCCTGGCATCACCCGCAAGAGGGAGCCGGGCTCCCGCCATTGGGCAGGTTCCACGGTCCGCCGGCGCCGGTGCGGGGGATCTTCTGGAATCGGCTCAGCGTGTCGGCTTGATCACTGCTGGGATGTCCTGATCATGGTGGCCTGTGACCGGCCTGCCGCCGCCTGCTGCTGGGTGCGGCTCATGCGCGGCGCGGGATGAGCTGATCGGTGAGCTGGCGCGGGCGGTCGGGGAGCTGCGGGCCGAGGTCGCGCAGCTGAGGCGCCGGCTGGGCCGTAACAGCGGCAACTCCTCGATGCCGCCGTCGGCCGATGACCTGCCGGGAAGGGTGCCGCCCAAGCGGGAGCGGCGCGGCGGGGGCAGCAAGCGCGGCCGCGGGAAGCAACCGGGGGCGCCGGGCGCGTCGATGGCGTGGGCGGAACCCGATGAGGTGATCGATCACCGCCCTGCGGGCGCGTGCGGGTGCGGGGCGGACCTGGCCGGCGCGGCGGACCTGGGTGTCGTCCGGTCGTTCCAGCAGCTGGAGGTGCCGCTGATGACAGCACGCCGCGTCCAGCATGACCTCCACCAGGCCCGCTGCCAGTGCGGCGAGGTGCATGTGGCGGCCTGCCCGGAAGGGGCAGGCGGATCGGCGGTGAGCATCGGCCCGAACCTGCGCGCCCTGGCGATGGATCTCACGGTGTTCCAGCACGTGCCCGCCGAGCGATGCGCCCAGCTGATCGCCGACGTCACCGGCGCCCGGGTCCCGGTGGGCTTCGTCCACTCCTGCCTGGCCAGGGCAGCCGCCGTGATCGCGGATGTGGTCAAACTGATCAAGACGCTGATCACCGCCGCCCACGTGGCCGGATTCGATGAGACCACGCTGCGGTGCGGGCCCGCCGGGACCAAGAAGTACGTGCTGGCCGCCGTCACCGAGCGGCACTCGCTGTTCTTCCTGGGACGGCGCACCCTGGAATCCTTCCGCGAGTTCGGGGTCCTGCCCGCGTTCACCGGCATCGTGGTCTCTGACCGGTATGCGAACTACCTCAGGGGTGACGCGGGTTGTCAGGTGCCGGATGGTGCCGTTCGCCGTGCCGGTGTCCGCCTGGTCGCGGCAGTAGGGTGCCAGCATCTCATCGAGCAGGGGGATGGGAGAGTGGCCGCAGATCGCGGCGCGGGCCCGCAGCGAGTCGTCCCAGCGGGCCTGGAGTGCTTGGATGAGTGCCTCGCGCATCCGGTCCGAGACGTGGGTGTAGAGGCCGCGCATGCCCGGCACCTCATGGCCGAGGCGCTGCTCGGCGAGGACGTCGGGAATGCCGTCCTCGGCCATCCAGGTCCGGTGGCCGTGCCTGAGCCCGTGCGCGGTCAAGCCGGGTACTAGCGGCAGCCAGGAGGCCAGCGGGACGCCGTCCGGAATGATCCGGATCCCACGGCCGCGCGGCGGAAGATACTTCTCCGGTGTGCTCCGCCCTTCGCCGTTCTGGGCCCCGGCTGGCCAGGAGGCGAGCGGAACACCGGGCCAGGTGGTGGCGTCGACGGTGACGATCCGGGGCGGGCCGCCGTTGCCGGGTTCGTTCCGTCCGTCGCAGGCGGGGCGGAACACCCGGCGGCCGTAGTTGCTCCGCCGGGTGATGCCTGCCGTCGGGGGAGGGGAACCACCGCCGCTGCCGGCCACGCCGTCGCCGCTGCCAGCACTTTCGCCGAACACGCCGACGCCGACGCCGGACACGCCCGTGCCGTTGCTCGCGCCGCCGCGGCCAATCACGCCGGTGCCGCCGCCGCCGCCGACGCCGATCACGCCGTTTCCGCCCAGGCCGGCTGCCTCGCCGAGCACGCCGATGTCCAGGCCGTGGCCGTAGACGCCGATGGAGCCCTTGTTGCTGGTGTTGGGGTCGGCGAGGATGCCGAACTCGGTGTTGCCGGTGGTGAACACCCCGGTGCGGGAGGCTGCCCCGGTGTTGTCCTGGCCCTCCATGACCGGTGACCCCTGGGTGGCTTGCGCCGGGGTGGCCCCGGCCAGGGTCTCGGCGGCGGCCACCGCAAGGGCACCGGCCGCCCCGGCGAGAACCGCCCGTCGCGGTCGTCTGGCCGTGCCGTCTGGCGCGCCGCCGCTGGCCTGATCTCTGCTTACCTTGTCGCTGCTCACCGTCGGCCTCCTTTTGCCGGGGCGGCTGGGCCATCTCCGTCGCCGCCCCGGCGCTACGTTCGTTGACGCGCTTGTCGTGCCCGGCCCGCTCCCGCTCGCGCAGGACGTGCTTTTGGACCTTGCCGGTCGAGGTTTTGGGCAGGTCGGCGAACTCGACGGCGGCAGAAGCCGATGATCTCTCGCCCGGTCGCGTGCTGGCCCGCGCGGAGGGTCACGAATGCCTTAGGCGCTCGCCCCATTTATCGTCGGAGACCGCGACCACGGCGCACTCGAGCACGGCGGGGCGGCGGCAGATGGTGTTCTCCACCTCGATGGTGGAGATGGTTTCGCCGCCGGAGATTGATGATGTCCTTCTGCCGGTCGCGGATCTCGATGGAGCCGTCGGGGGGCATAACCGCGATGCGGTCGCCATCGGAGACATCGCTGCTGGTGACTGCTGTGCCTGCAGCCATTCCTGGCTTCCAGCTGGGAGCAGGTCGGCGGGCTGAGCAGCGCAGCGCCAGGTGTTCCACGGGACCGTCGGTGCCGGTCAGCCAGAAGCGGTCAGTGACTTCCGCTCTGAGGCCGCACTCCGGGCAAGGTATGAGGATCAGCATCAAGTTCTCCTGCCGGGGATCACCGCGGCCCAGGTTTACCGGGCGGGCTCATGACGTCGCCGTGATCGCGGCCGCTGAGGACATCGTGATGTAGCGGCGTGATGTGATGCGTCCGCCGCCAGGCTGAACTGCGTCCTGGACTATCCGCCCTAAGACGGACAGGACCAGCCGCGCCCTATCGACCCAAAGGGTCGCCAAAGGGTCGCCAGGGCGTCGGGCAGTCTGCTGCCTGGGTCATCCGGCATGCCCTCTAATTCATGCTGGTTCGGGCCGGTGGCGAAATCACGAGCTCACCGCACTTGACCGTGGTTGGGGGTGGCGGCTCAGGCCACTGCCGGAGGCGCGAAGCCTATGGGCGGGCAGCTTCGGAGGCGATGACCGGGATCGGCCGCCGCGGCTGCCGGTCCGCGGCCGATGAGAGCAAGGAACTGCAGCCAGGCTGTTCGGCAACCGAGCGTCTGGCCGGGCACATGGCCGCGATCTTCGCCGGGTTCCGGGCGACCGGCCGGGTGGCCGTCTTGGCTTGTCCTTGTCCCTCTGGAGAGGGAAATGCGGGTCGGAAGGTTCGTTCCGCAGGCCGGCGAGGAGCTACCAGGTCCCGATCTAACGTCGGGCCAGAGGGGCCGGAACTGAGGACCTGGGCCCCCGTTTCGCTCTGGAGGGCAGTGCCATGACCACGACCAATCCCGCCGACCTGCGGACGGTCCGCAGAATCGCTACCGCCGTCTGTGTCGTTGCTGCGCCGCTCCTGGTCGGCGCGGCGCGCGCGCTCGTGCCATCGGTGACAGAAAGCAATGAGCGGCAGACCTTCGCCGTGTTTCATGCTCATCTTGGCTCGGCGCGGGCCGAGCTGGCCGTTGCGGCGGCCGCGTGCCTGGTGCTGCCGTTTTTCGTGCTGGGTCTTTTCCGGCTCAGCGTTCGCGGTGCGCCTGTGTTGTCGGGTGCCGGGTGCGTGCTCGCGCTGGTCGGCTGGGAGGCTGTGGCGTTCGTTTGGGCTGGGGATGCCCTGATGTATGAGCTGGCGGCCCGCGGTGGCAGTCCCGCGGTGTGGAGCCATTTCGTGGCGAACCCGGCGATCAGGATCATGACACTGGTCTTCGTCATCGGTCACCTGGCGGGGACCGCGTTGCTGGGCATCGCGTTGTGGCGTGCCCTGGTGGTGCGGCTATGGGTCGCGGCCGCGATTATCGCGGGTGACTTCGGGCACCTGGCCGCGCATACCATAGGCAGCCGCGGTCTGGACGTCGCGGCGTTCGGGCTGCTTGCCGTGGGCTGTGCCGCGGCGGCCCGGGCCATCGTGCGCACGCCGGATGAGGAGTGGGACCTTCCGCCGCGGGAGGCTTCGGTGTCCGGCCGCCTGGTTGGCGCGAACGAGCACGCGCCGCTTGCCAGGTGATCCGCCGCCGTCGCGCCCGCCTGCGCAGACCGCTGCCGGGCGGGAGGTGGTCAGGTGTGCTCGTCCGGCACCACGAACCCGCACTCGTAGGCGAGCACGACGGCCTGCACCCGGTCGCGGAGTCCCAGTTTCATCAGGATCCGGCTCACATGGGTCTTGACCGTGCTCTCCTCCACGACGAGTTCCCGCGCGATCTCTGCGTTGGCCAATCCGCGGGCGACCAAGCGCAGCACGTCCAGTTCCCGCCCGGTGAGTTCTTTCAGCCGCGATGGCAGGAACGACGCCGGGCGGGTCGCGCGGGCGAACCGCCGAATCAGGCGCCTGGTGATCGACGGGTCGATCAGCGCGTCCCCGGCCGCGACGCATCGCACTGCGCCTACCAGCTGGTCAGGCGGGGCGTCCTTCAGCAAGAACCCGCTCGCGCCCATCTTGAGCGACTCATAGACATACTCGTCGGCGTCGAAGGTCGTCAGGATGAGAACCCGGGTCGCTGAGTGGCCGAGAACGCGCCTGGCTGCGGTCAGCCCGTCCATGTTCGGCATCCGGATATCCATCAGCACGACCGCGGGAGCCAGCCTGCGCACAACCTCGATGGCCTCCCGGCCGTCCGCGGCCTCGCCGACCACGTCGATGTCCGGCTCGGCGGCGAGGATGACGCGGAACCCCGCGCGGACCAGCCGCTGGTCGTCGGCGATAACAACAGTTATCGGCCGGCCGCCCGATGCGCCCGGAGTGCTGGTCACGGCATCTCGCCTGGCCCCTCGCAGGTTGACCGGTGACCATGCTAGCCGGACAGCCTCTAGGGCGGCCTCCCTCTGGCGGGGGACGGCCCCACCGGAACGTCGTCCTCGGGAAGGACGCCCGGACGGCGGGTCGTGCCTAGCTTGTGACTGTGGGTCCGGATGGAAGCTGGCGCAGGTGGCTGGCCTGCGGCGACAATGGATCGTCAGCCCGAAAGGGGCGGCCGTGAACCGGATAAGCCTGGGCGGCTGGCTGTGGCGGCCCGTATGGGGCCTGCGTGAGGTCGGCGGCGGCGATGTCATGCTCGCGGGCTTGCTGAGCCTGCTCGCCATCGGCCTGGCCAGCGGAGTGCTGAAGACCGGGTACCCGCACGGAGGCGCGGTGGCGGCTGCGGGCGCACTGGCCATGACGCTGCCTGTTGCGTGGCAGCGCCGGGCGCCGGTTGTGGCTGCGGCGACGGTGGCCGCTGCCGCGCTGCTGAACGGGCTGATCTTCGGTCCGATGGTGCGTTGCGCCGCGGCGCTGCCCGCGGTCTTCGTGATCGCGTTCTTCACCGGGACCCGATGCACCGGCCGCAGGCTGGCCGCTGGAACAATGCTCTGCCTGGGCGCGGTGACCGCTCAGGCGTTCTTCGACCCGGTGCTCGGCCCAGGTTTCCTAGCCGGGGGGTTGCCGATCGTGGCGGGTTTCTGCCTCGCCGGGGCGCTGGCGCGGTCCCGCAGCCTGACGGCGGCGGAACTCCGGCGGCGGAACGCGGAGCTCCGTGCGCAGCGGGAGCGCACGGCGCGGCTCGCGGTGGCGGCCGACCGGGCCAGGGTCGCGGCGGATCTCGACGGCTTCCTGCACGGCCGGATCACCGCGATGGCCCAGGCCGCGGCTGCGGGACGCGAGCTGGTTGACCGCGACCCGGCCGGGGCGCGAGGCGCCTTTGCCGCCGTCGAGAGCAGCGGCCGGGCCACGTTGTCGCAGATGCGCGACGTCGTGGGCACCCTCCGGGAGCAGGCCCCGACCGCGCCGCAGCCGGTGCTCGCGCAGCTCGGAGCCCTGCTGGAGCGCGCTACCAGCGCCGACGCCCGGCTGCGCGTGGAGGGCAGTCCGCGGGCGCTGCCCGCGGGCGTGGAATTGTCGGGATACCGCATCGTGGAGCATCTTCTCGCCGCCCTGGACGACGCCCCGGAGGCGCGCATCGACGTGCGGGTGCGTTTCGGTCCCGGCGCCCTGGAACTGCGCGTGGCCGGCCCGGCGGGTCGGCAGGCCGATACCGCCGGGGCGTTCGCTATAGCCCGCGAGCGGGCCGAGCTGCTGGGCGGCACCGTCCGCATCGAGACCAGCTCCGGCCGTTGTCACGCACTTGTACGGCTCCCGCTGACCGCTGGCCATGCCTGACGTCCTGGGCCGGCTCTGGCGGGTGGCCGGCAGCTGGCGCGGCGACACCATCCTGGCCCTCGCTCTTGCCGTGTTTCTGCTGTCCTTCGATGCGGCGGCAGGGTTGCTGAGCGGCGGGCGTGACCTGCTCTTCGCGGCCTGCGCCGCCGGGATCTGCGGCTGCCTGGTCATGCGGCGCGCTCATCCCCTGTGGGCCGCCGCCGCGGCCGCCGTCCTGATTGGCGTGACCGGCGTGGCCGGATCAGCCGCGGGCGAGCCGTTCAGCGTGCTGTTTGTCGCGGTCTTCGCGCTCGCCTACTCACTCGGTGCCGATGCCCGCCTGGCCCGGTCGGTTCTGGTTCTTCTCCTGCTCATCGCCGGGCTGCAACTCGCGGCGGGTCAGTTCAACCCGTTCGTCGCCATGGTCACCGTTGGCCCGTGGGCGGCCGGGCTGGTCGTCCGGTCGCGCCGCCAGCTGACCGGGCAGCTGACGGCCCGCGGCCGCGAGCTTGAGGCAGAGCGGGAGCTGTTCGCGGCCGAGTCGGTCCGCTACGAGCGGGCCAGGATCGCCCGGGAACTGCACGACATCGTCGCGCACTGCGTCAGCGTGATGGTGATCCAGGCGAGCGCCGGGCAGCGGCTCACCGCGACGGACCCGTCCATGGCCGCCGAGGCCTTCGACTCCATCGGCGAGGCCGCCCGGCAGGCCCAGGCCGAGATCGGCCGCTTGGCCGGGCTGCTGGACGGCGACCCGCCGCCGCACGGCGCCGGCGGGATGCGGCTGGTCGACGAACTCATCGCGCGGGCATCCGCGGCCGGCCTGGCGGTCACCTGCCGGTTCGCCGGCTCGTTCGAGGGCCTGCCGCCTGCTGCCTCCGAAACGGCCTACCGGCTGATCCAGGAAAGCCTGACCAACGCGCTCAAGCACGCGCCCGGCGCCCCTGTCGGCATCGCCATCCACGGCACCGACCGAAACGTCGAGATCGGCGTGGTCAACGGACCCCCGGCCGCTGCGCCGTCCGCGCTGGAGCGCGCCGGGGGCGGCCGCGGGCTCGCCGGGATGCGAGAGCGGGTCGCTGCCTGCGGCGGCGACCTCAGCGCCGGCCCGGCTGAAGGCGGCGGATGGAGGGTGCTGGCCCGGCTGCCCCGCCAGGGCCATCCTGCTCGCGTCGCGGCCCCCCCGTAGGCACTCTTCCGCGGTCGCGGCTCCGCCGCAATCGCGTCAGACCCTGACGTGCTCTCCCTGCCAGGACGGACGTGACCTCGCCAGATTCCGTCCGCTGGCGGATGCATCGGCAGGTGCCGCGGGCTCACGATGACTCCACCAACTCACACTGGAGGAGCATCAGATGAGGCCCGGAATCAAGCCCGTGATCGTGTTGCTGGCCGTCCTTGGCGTTGGCGACCTGGCCGCGGTGCCGCTCATGGCCGCGGCGCACAGTCACAACCCGAACGTGCCGCCGATTCCTGCCATCGTGGCGACCGCCATCATCGGCCTGGCGACCCTGGCCAGCTCCGCCGGCCTGGCTCAGGGCCAGCGGTGGTCGTTCCCGGTCGCTGTTGCGTGCCGGGTGCTCGACAGCGTCTCGGCGCTTCTCGGCCTGGAGGCACACCCGAACGCCGTGCTGGTCACCGTCGCGGCTACCAACCTCATCCTGTCCGTCGTGGCTATCGTGCTGCTGCAGCGGCTCAGCCCCAGGAAGAGCCGCCCGGGCAAGGCGACCCAGCCGTCACCGGAATCCGCGGGCGCGCAGCCAGGAAACCCACGATGACCACGGCCGCCCCGGCCATAGGCCCGGTTCGGCAGTAATCCGCGCGCCGGTCGGCCGGCGCAATGACACACCGCTACACCCGCACCCTGCCCCGATGCCTGCACCTGCCAGCGATGGTGGCGCAGAGGTGCGGCTGTCCGTCTTGGGACGGAGACGGCGCGCCGATGTCCGCCTTGCGCACGATGCGCTCAGCACACCTATATCCGCAACCGTCACCGCAAGGGGACTCAATGCTGACGCTCATTCCATGCCCCGGACGCAGGGCACCCGCGGAGGTCACCGGTCGCTTCCCGCTGCCGGGAGCCGGCTGGCTCGCTGACCACCTAGCGACGCGCCGCCGGGCCCGCCACTGCTACAGGATGCCGGCCGGCCTGCTGGCGGCCGGGAGCCAGGAGCAGCTCGGGTCGCAACGGCCCGGCCCGGGTGCGCCTTGTGCCGGTGTCGTCACCCCGGCACATGCCACCGGTTGCCTTGGCGGCTGCGCGCACGGGCAGCGCCGGCACGGCCGCGCGGGAGCGGGGATATGAGAGGGCACCCGGCCGTGGACATCCGTCCCGGGCCGGACGCGGCCCTGGCCCGGTCCCAGCTAGCGATCGCCGGCGGCCTGCTCCTCGCCGGCGGCGCCTGCACGGTGGCAGCCCTGTCCCTGCCTCCGCTGTGGTCGATCGTGACAGCAGGCGTCACCGAGGAGGTGCGGCTGATCGGTCAGCACCGAGGCGTCTGGCAACTCGGCATCTGGCTGTGGGCGGCCTCGGCCGGCCTCACCCTGCCGGGAATGCTCACTCTGGCTTCGGCCTTGAACGGCTCAGCGGCTGGCGCGATGCGGGGCCGCCTGGCACCGGCCAGTGCCACCTCGGGGACCGCCGCGGGGCTGTTCGTCGCGGGCAGCGTACTGTGGCTGTCGAACCTGGCCTTCGGAGGGAGCGCCGCCGTCACCGTCGCCGACATGGTGCGCGGCGGCGGCGTGATCCCGGACTGGTTCCAGCCCGTCCAGCAATGGGCAAGCGCTCTTTGGCAGGCCGGCGCCCCGCTTCTGGGACTCTCCTTGATCCTCTACGGCCTTGCCATCCGCGGCGGCACCATATTGCCCTCCTGGGCCGGCTGGCTCGCCATCGCCGCCGGAGGGCTCGTCCTTGCCATTTTCGCGCCGCTGGGCGGCGCCCCGCCGTTCCTGATCTACCTTCTGGGGACACTGCCGCTCGGCATCGCGGCGATCCTTCGCGCCATACCCCGGCGCCGTCATCCCCGGCAAGCCCGGTAAGCCGGCGACGACGAGCCCGTGCCGGTAGCCCGCGGCCGTTCGTGCACGCCATCAAGGACGCCGCCGATCCGCGGGAGAAGGCGCGCATCTTCGCCCTCCACCTGCGCGAGTCAGCTGCCCGGACGGCGGGCGTGCTCAGCGTCATCGAGGCCGCGGCCACCGCCGATGCCGAGATCGCCAGCCTGTGGCGCACGCTTCAGGACCAGGGCCTGCGCAAGATGACGCTCGCCGCCCGCGGACTCCGGGAACAAGGAGCCCTGCGGCCGGGGCTCAGCATCGCCCGAGCCGCCGACATCCTGTGGCTGTATATCGGGCCATGGGCGCACCGCGTCCTGGTCACTGAACGCGGCTGGACCCTGGACGACTACGAGAGCTGGCTCGCTGACACCCTCTACTCCCAGCTGATGGACCCGGCCGCCACCCGCCCGCCGGCCTGATCGGCGGGTGGCGTCTGGCCCAGCGGCCGATGCCAGGATGGCCTGAACCCGTCGGCTGTTTTGGCTGGGCCCTATGAGTGCCAGCCGGCGCGTGTGCCGTGGCGGGCCAACATGGAGCGCCCGCAGCGCGTCAGCGGGCCGGGCTGGCCGCCCGTGCCCGGGGGAGCCGGCGGGCAGGCATGGTGGGGTTCTGTGCGGCGGGCCGCGGCGCGGACCGTGGAGCGGCCAGGACGAAGCGGCCGCATCGTGGGTGGCGCGGGGGTGCGCGGTTTGGTGGCGGCCGGGGGGTGCTGGGTGGTCAGTGTTCGCCGAGGAGGGTGCCGAGCAGCGTTGCGTAGCGGATCAGGTGGACATCGCCGAGGTAGTGTTCGCGGACGTAGGCGTGCGCGGCCCGTCCCAGCCGGGCTGCCTCGGCGTGGTCGGCGAGGAGGCGGCGGGCGGCCTGCCCGAAGGCCTGCAGGTCGGTGGGGTCGGGCAGCAAGATGCCGGTGCCGTTGGCGATCTGGTCGATGATCCCGCCGACCGCCGAGCCGATCACGGGCCGGCCCTTCCACATGCCCTCGGCTACAGTGAGCCCGAAGCCTTCGGCCAGGCTCTTTTGCGCGATGACGGTGGCGTGCCGCTGCAGCGCGTTGACCATGGCCGCGTTCTCATCGACGTCGTCGAGCGGCAACGTGACCAGCAGGATGCGCGCCCGGGCAGCGGGCGGCAGGTCATGCCATTGCAGCAGGCATTCCCCGTACACGGCCGCGCCCTCGGGGTCGTCGGCCACCCCGGTGATCGCGGGGCCGGCCAGCATCAGGTACCCGCCGCCGCCGGGCACGACGTGGCCGGCGAAGCCGCGCATCACTCCTGCCATGTCCTTGAGCCGGTCCCAGCGGGAGACCTGGAGCAGCACCGGATCATCCGGGCCGGGGCGGCCCTCGCCGGTGATATCCGCGGGCCGGGTGACGGTGCCGGAGTCGCCGTCGCGGCGCACGAACCTGGCGGGCACCTGCGGCGCGGCATCATCGAGCACGCCGAGGGTGGCGAGGATGGCGTGCACGGTGGCGGTATCCAGGTCTTGGTTCTTGGGGGAGAACGGGTCGATCGACGGCGGGATGATCCAGACCTTGCCGCCGGGCAGCCACGATGGCACGTAGTCCCGGCGCGAGAAGACGAACCCCTGCGCCCGGGCCAGGTGCGGGCGCAGGAAGTCCCACCCCGCCCGGGTGGCGTCGTTCTGCCAGCCGACGCCGATGTGGCAGCGCCACACCACCGTCGCGCCCGCCCGCGCCAGCGGCCCGGCCAGGCCCGCGGTCTGCGGGTCATGCAGCACCGCGACATCGCCGGGCCGGATCTGGCCGGCCAGTTCCACGGCGTTGGCGGTCAGCATCTGCGTGTAATGCCGGGCCTCCGTAGCGCCCAGCGGCCCTCCGGCACGATCGCCGTGGATCTGGTTGTGCAACCGCTTGGTGATCGCGAAAAACTCGGCATCGCCGGTGATCACCAGCCAGCCGGCCGGGATGCCCAGATCGGCGACGTACCCGACCAGTACCTGCAGCATCTCCGCGACCCCGCCGCCGGTCGCGGTCGAGTTGACGTTCCAAACGGCGCGCCCGGCCAACTGCCGCCGAACCCGGTCAGCGGCCCCGGCCAGCCGCACATACCGCGGACCGCCGATGACCGGCTCCAGCAGCCGCACCGGCCGCCGCGGCACCTGAACCACATGGACCAGACTCACCGCATCCCCCTTCCGCCCGGGGCCGCGCCCGCCTCACCGCGCTTCCGTATGATGCCCCTCCCAGCACCGATCCGCCCAGGCCCCCTCCCCGTAAGCCCGCCGGTCAGGACGTTCCCCGCCCGGGCAGCGCCGCAGCGGGCCCTACCCCGCACGCCCTACCGCAGGGCCGCGCCTACGGGATGCATCAGGGCCCAGCGAGGCGGGCGAGCAAGCCGCCGATGGTCACCGTAGCGGCCGCGTGCCCCCCCGCACGAGGTCGGCGTCTCCGTAGGCGTCCCACGGCGCGACCGTGAACCAGAGCCGCATAGCCGGTGTTCCCCTTGCTGGGGCGCGAGCGCTCGCTGGTGGCCGTCATCTGGTCGCGGCAGCATCGCGGCTCACCCGCGGTGGCGAGGCTTTAAGGCCAGGTGAATGGCGACTGGACCTTGATCTGCTGTTGGCCGGCCTCGGCGATATCGTCCACTTCGTTGACCCATAGCTCGCGGCCAGGCCCACGGGGATGGTAGCCGTGCGCTGCCGCGTCTGGCTCACAGGTCGAGCACCAGGTCGCCACCGGGCTGAGAACAGCAGATCAGCACGCTTCCCTCGGCGGGATCATCAACCGGGTCTGGGGCGTACCTGACCGCCCCGGACATCAGGTTGGTCTCACAGGTGTGGCACACGCCGGTGCGGCATGACCAGCGCACCGGCACGTCGCAGGCTTCGGCCAGCTCGAGCAGGCTGGCGTAGCCCGCGGCCCAGTGCACGGTCAGGCCGCTGCGGGCGAACGCGACCTGCGGGCCGTCACCGGGCGCTCCCGGGGGCGGATGGGGCGGCCGGGCCGCAGCGGCCGCGATGCCCGGCGTCTGCGCGGGCGCGGCGCCGAAGAACTCGGTACGGACATCGTCGATGCCCACGGCGGCCAGCGCGGCCGACACGTCCGCCATGAACGCGGCGGGGCCGCAGACATAAGCCTGGGCGTCGCGCGGCAGGTCCAGGGCGGCAAGGACGGACGCCGAGAGCCGCCCTCGCGTCTGGTAGTCGCGTCCTTCCACATCGTCCGTCCCCGGGCGGCTGAAGCAGATGTGCTGGTGCCCGTTGGCCAGCCGGGCCAGCAGCGACCGGGACTCCGCCGCGAACGGCTCCTCAGCCCGGCTGCGGGCGCCGTGCAGCCACCAGACGTCGCGCCGCGATCGGGTGCGGGCCAGAGCGTGCAGCATGGCCAGCACCGGGGTCGCGCCGACGCCTGCGCTGAGCAACAGGACCGGCGAATCCCCCGGTTGGAGGACGAAGGTGCCGCGTGGTGCGGCGACCTCGAGCACGTCGCCCGCGTGCACGCGAGTGCACACGAAGCGGCTCCCGGCGCCGTGCGGCTCCCGTTTGATACTGATCCGGTAGCTATCGGCGCCCGGCGCCCCGGACAGCGAGTAGCTGCGCAGCAGCGGCGGCGCTGCCCCGCCCACGATCAGGCGCAGGGTGAGGAACTGGCCCGGCAGGGCGGGCGGCACGGCTGCTCCCGTCGGGTCGGCCAGGTGGACCGAGACCACCGACTCGCTTTCCCGCTGGGTCGCGGTCACCGCCAGCAGGCGGAACCCGGGCCAGGCCGGCGGCGGGCTCACCGCCGTCAGGCCGGCGTTGCCCCCCGCCGCCCGGTGCCTCCGCCTGGCCGAGCATCGCCTGGAACGAGGTCCGCCACCCGGCGGGCAGCGCGGGGATCCGCAGCGCTCGCGCCACCTGCTGCCGGGGATGCCCGGGCAGGTACAGCAGCGCGTCAACCTCCGCGACCGTCATCGCTTCGGGCCCCGCGGCCACCTGCACGATCTCGTCCCCGGCCTGGACGGTGCCCTCGCGTAGCACCCGTAGGTAGAACCCGGGCCGGTGATGGGAGATCAGCAGCGCCGGGATCTGCGGGTCGTCCATCCGGATGCCCACCCGGTAGCAGGTGACCCGCGGCTGGGTCACCTCGAACACCGCCTCCCCGATCCGGTACCGGTCGCCGATGCACACCTGGTCGTCGGCCAGGCCGTCGACGGTGAAGTTCTCCCCGAACTGGCCGTAGGTGAAGTCGTCGCGGCCCAGCTGGACCTGCCAGTACCGGTAGGAGCCGGTCTGGTACACGAACACCGCCCGGTGCTCCCCGCCGTGCCCGGCCAGGTCGCCCTGCCCATCGCCGTCGATGTTGAGCCACCGCACCATCCGCGGGCCAGCGGCCGGCTTCTTCCACACCGCCGTTCGTACCGTCCGGCCGTGCCAGGTCACGTCCTGCGGCAAGCCCACATTCACCGACAGCAAGCTCCCGGCCCGCCGGTCCATGATCACCAGCTCCGCTCCTGATCACCGCGATCCACTCGCAACCAGTCTGGAGGGACCAATTTCCCGGGGCCAGCCCGGGGGCCCGGAGCCATCTGGCACACCAAGGCCGATGGAAACAGCGGTCACCACCAGCATGTGACCGATGCGGCGCATGCCCGCCACGCCGGGGCTGGCACCGCACGGTCCACACGCCACCATCGGGGTTTTAATCCAGCCGGCTACAAGCGACCATGACCAGGCCTGGGGCTGGCACCGTACGGTCCACACGCCACCATCGGGGTTTCAATCCAGCCGGCTACAAGCGACCATGGCCAGGCCTGGGTGCGGTATCCGGGGAGTGCGCCCTACACCAGGGTGGTCTTCGCGGTCTGGGCGGTGCCATCATCACGCCGCGGCGGCACTGGTCGAGGAGGAGCAGGCGGCTGCCGAGGCGGTGGGAGTTCCTCATAGCCGATGGTGCCGCTCATGCCGGTGCGGGCACCTGGCGCTGGCACCAGGCATAGAGGGCGTCGTAGACGAACCGGCCTTTTTCCAGCAGCCGATGGTCGTCGGCCTCGACGTCCAGCCCGCCCAGCCCGATCGCGAGGAGTCCTGGCCCAGCCGGGTCGGTGCCCAGGTCGGCGGCGATGTCGGCGGCGTGCACGATTTTGGCCAGGCGGGCCAGCGCCGGGTCGCCGGCCAGGTGGTGGTCCTCGATGAGGACCTCGAAGGTGCATTTGCCGTCGCGGTGGTCATAGCGGGCGCCGGGGGCGTCGAAGCTCATCGCGTCCTGGCGCTGTGCCTCGTCGAGGACCTGCTCGGCGGGGACGTACAGAATTTCGGCATCGGGGTCGATGAACTTGGCGATCAGCCAGGGGCAGGCGATCCGGTCGGTCTTGGGGCGGGCGCGGGTGATCCATTTCATGACGGCTCCTCGGGCGCGTGCTGTGGGGATGGGTCGCAGGTGGTGAGCCCGGGCAGGTTGAGGTAGCCCCCGGTCACCTCGTAGCGGGTGATCGGCCGGTAGCTGACGGCCTGGTGGACCTCGCTGGCGGTGAGGGCGTCGCGGTGCGGCGTGGCGATCCAGGCGTCGAATACCTGGTGGCTGGGCCAGATGGTGATGACCACGGTCTCACCGCCTGGCGTGGCGGGTTCGCAGACGAACTCGGCGAGGATGCCGTGCCGCTGGCGGATGGCTCGGCCATCGGCGATCCAGGCCAGGTAGCGGTTGCGCCATTCGGGCGGCACGACAACGATGCGCAGGCAGACGATCACGATGACTCCCCAGGTGCGGCAGCAACGGCAGCGCCGGGCGGATCCTTATGGCCGCGGGATGCCAGGCCGAGGTGGCGGGCCCAGCCCCACAGCGTCACGTCGTACCCGGCCTTGACCGCGCCGGCGACCACCAGCGGCGCGCCGAGGGCGAGCTGCTGCACCAGCCCAGCGACCAGCGGCCCGATGGGCCGGACGGTGTAGCGGGAGCCGTTGGTGAGGGCCGCGGCGGCGGTGCGTTCCCCCGGGGTGACGACGGTCATGACCAGCGCCTGGCGGGTGGGGATGTCCATCTGGGACAGCGTGGTGCGGGCCAGCAGCAGCAGCGCCGCCACCGGGAAAGTGGGCGCGAAGGCGACCGCGGCCAGCAGTAGGTTGCTGGGCAGGTGGGTGCCGACCATGGTGGCGACCAGGCCGAACCGGCGGGCCAGCAGCGGCGCGAGCGCGACCGAGACCGCCTGCACCGCCGAGACGGCAAAAAACAGCCAGCCAAGCGCGACCACCGAGACGTGATACCGCTCAGCGAAGTAATAGGACAAGAACCCGGTCGTGACCAGGCCACCGCCCGCGGCGTCGACGGCGAACAGCCCGGCCAGCCGCCGCACCACCGGCCGGGAGGGGCCCAGCTGTGACCGCGACCTGGTCACCGGCTCCAGCGTCGAGGTCTTAGCGGATGGAACCTCAACGGCGGCCGACAGGCGGGCGGCCAGGATCGCGCCGGAGATCCCGACCGGGACCAGGACCAAAAACAGCCACGTATGCGCCGCCGCGGACCCGCCATGCGAGCCCAGGCCCGTAACAATCACGGCAAGCGAGCCGAGCGCGCCCGCGGCCGCGCCGACCGCGTTATACCGCCCATACACCGCCGCCGTGCCCGCGTCTTCGGTGGCGAGCATCGCCTGCTCCAGCGTGGTCGCCGGGCCGTTATCGACCACGTCGGTCGACAGGGTGCCGGTGAGCGCGGCCACCAGTAGCACCCACAGCGGTGCGCCTGCCGCGACCACCACCCCCGCGGCCGCGATTCCGCAGAAAAACACCGCATAGGAGCGGCGGCGGCCGAACCGGTCACCGAACCGGCCGACCGCCAGGCTGGCCAGCGCCGTCCCCGCGATCAGCGCCGTCAGCACCACACCCGCCAGAACGGTGGTGAACCCGCGGGCGGCCAGCAGCGCCCCGAGCAAGACCGCGGTGAACCCGTACCCGGCAGCCCGCACCCCCTGCCCGGCCACCAGCAGCCTGGCATCCCCGGTCAGGCCCGGCCGCCGGGGCCTCACTCGGTCACCGCCAAGCCGCCATCCCAGCCGGTGTCTGGCTTGCACACCTGGACGATTCTGCAACCACGGTCGCATTAGTGCAACCCTGGTCGCACCTCAGTTACACTCGCCGCCGGGGTGATGGGCATGAGCCAGGCCGAGGATTGGGTGCTGCTGGCCTACCGCCTGCCCCGGGTGCCGTCCACCCCACGCTCCGCCGTCTGGCGGAAACTCAAGCGGCTGGGTGTGGCCCAGCTCGGCGATGGGCTGGTGGCCTTGCCCGCCGACCCTCGGACCCGCGAGCAGCTGGAGTGGGTCGCCGAGGAAGTCACCGACCACGGCGGCGAAGCGACCCTGTGGCTGGGCCGCCCGCTCGATGCCAACACCCGATCGGCGGTGGTGAGCCGGATGACGGCTGCGGTGGCCGCCGAGTATGACGCGGTGGCAGCCGAAGCGGCCGCTGTGCGGACCGCCGATGCGGCGGCCCGGCGGCGGGCGGTCGCGCGGCTGCGCCGGGAACTGCACCGCATCGCCGCCCGCGACTTCTTCACCTGCCCGCAGCGGGAGACCGCCCGGGACGCGGTCGAGTACCTGGCCGCAGCCGACACTGCCGGGGCGCACACGTGAAGTGGGCAACCCGCCCGGGCGTGCATGTCGACCGGGCCGCCTGCGCCTGGCTGATCCGCCGCTTCGTCGACCCCGACGCCGAGTTCGTCTTCCCCGCCGACCCCGCCACCATCCCTCCGGGCGCCACGCCGTTCGACATGCGCGGGACCCCGCTCGGGCACCACCAGGGCCGGTGCTCGTTCGAGACCGCCCTGGAAGCGTTCGGCCTGGACGCCGACCCGGCGCTGGAAGAGATCGGCCATATCGTCCACGAAGCCGACCTGGCCGACGAACGCTACGACGCCCCCGCCGCGGTCGGCTTGGACGTGCTGATCCGCGGCCTCACCCTGACCAGCGACTCCGACCACGACACCCTCGCCGTCACCGGCCGGCTCTTCGACGGCCTCTACGAGCACACCCGCCGCCAGCTCATCACCGGCCGCCCACCCGCCTAGCCAGCTCCGCCCTTGCCTACTGCCCCTGGTTGTAGATGCGTCAGGTGGCGCAGCCGAGCGCCGCAGCGTACTGCTGCGGGGACATCCGGTAAAGCTTGACCGCGCCGGGGTTGCTGAGCGCCAGATCGAACACCCACCGGCAGGCCAGCCGCATTGGCGTCCCGCGAGCGTGATGATCAAGGGTGCCGCTGCGCTGAGCCCGTGCGCGCCGGGTCGCCTGCGGGGGTCAGGGCGGGCGCGCACGGGCAGCTCGCGGATTACCATCGGAGTTGTAGCATGCGTTACAGAATGCTCCGGCGTGAAGGCTAGCCGACCACCCCGGGCTGTCCTGGCCAGCTTTGCCCGGGTAGGTGAGAGGAGGCAGGCATGCTGTGGCAGATCGCGGAGTGGGCCGGCACGGTGCTGGCCGCTGGGGTGGTCGCCGGACTGGTGGTGATGGCGGCGGGAGCAGCGGGGGTGTGGTGGCTGCGCCGCAGGCTCCGCTGTCGCGTGGAGGCCTTCACCAGCGCCGCGGCGAGGTATGCGCTGCAGGCCGCCGGCGTCGCGACTGCCGCAAGGCGGGGGCGGTTGCCGCCGCGGGTGGTGCATGACCTTCGCCGGCGCATTAACGGGCCCCCCGACGTGTGGTGAGCCGGATGCCGTGGCGGGTGATCACCTACCGGCTTCCGCCCGAGCCGTCGCGGCACCGGGTGGCGGTGTGGCGGGAGCTGCGCCGGCTGGGCGCGGTGGGACTGCAGCAGGGCACCTGGGCGGTCCCCGGCGGGGAGCCGTTCGAGGCGGGCGTCGCGCAGGTGGTCGAGGCGATCACCGCGGCGGGCGGGCAGCCGGTGGTGCTGGCGGTCGCCGACGAAGAAGCCAGCGCGGCCCAGCTGGAGGAGCTGTTCACCGCCCAGCGGGAGGCCGAGTGGGGCGAGTTCCTGTCCGACTGCGGCAAGTACGAGACCGAACTGGCCGGGGAGGTCACGAAGGGGAAGCTGACGCTGGCGGAGCTGGATGAGGAAGAACAAAGCCTGGACCGGCTCCGCCGCTGGTACCGCACGATCCGGGCCCGGGATCTGTTCGGCGCCCCCGGCGCCCCGGTGGCCGAACGGCGGCTCAAGGAATGCACCGAGGCCCTGGAAGACTTCGCCGAGCGGGTCTACCAAGCCCGGGAACGGCCATGACCGGTCTCCCGCCGCGCCCCGGTGACCGGCCATCTAGCTCCCCGGGACGGAGGGAAGGCCCGGCCCCGAGGACCTCGGCACAGACGCCTGCCCACGGCGCGGCCAAGCCGCTGTCACCGGCGCTGGACACCACCTTCAAGATCGGCCTGGTGCTCAAGGGCCTCGACGGCGTCCTGGAGGTCGTGGGCGGGATCTTGCTGCTGTTCCTCAGCCCGCAGGCGATCCAGCACCTGGCCCGGGTGCTGACCGCGCACGAGCTGAGCGAGGACCCGCACGACCTGATCGCCCGCTACCTGCTGCACACCACCGCCCACCTCAGCCACGGCACCACCTTGTTCGGCGCCATCTACCTGCTCAGCCACGGCATCGCCAAGATCGTCCTAGTGGCACTGGTGCTGAAAGACAAGCTGTGGGCCTACCCCTGGCTGATCGGCCTGCTGCTGGCCTTCATCGCCTACCAGCTCTACCGGATCACCGCCGTGAACTTCTCGATCGGCCTAACCCTGCTGACCGTCTTCGACGCCTTCCTGGTCTGGCTCACCTGGCGCGAATACCGCTCCAAACGAGCCCAGCAGCAAGCCAGGGCAGCGGTGGCCGCCCCTTCCCCCGGCGGTCACCGGCCGGCCCGGCCACAGTCAGACCGGAGAACCTGACGGCCGATCACGCTGAGGGCGGACGCGACCGCTACGTCACCCAGCACGACCGTAGGCCAGCCGCATCGTGCTTTCTCACCGATGGGGAGCCAGGACAGCATGATGATCATCGCCTGCCTGGGCTTGTGGGTCGGCGTGCACCAGCGCGGCGGCCAGCCGCGGCAGCGCGTGCAGCAGGTTGTGCTCGGCGTCGACCGCGACCCGGTGCGCCTGGATCGCGCTGGCACCGGCATCGACGATGACCTCGCATTCGGCGCGCAGATGGTGCCCGATCCAGCGCAGCCGGACCTGGCCGACATCGAGCGCTCCCGGCGTCGCACGCAGCGTCTGCTCCACCTGATCGACCAGGGCAGGGTCGACGGCGTCCATCAGCCGCCGGTAGATCTCGCGGGCCGCCTGCTGGAGCACGGCCAAGATCGCCACCGTGATCACTAGCCCTACCGCGGGATCCGCCCAGTCCCACCCGATTGCCACACCGGCCACGCCGAGCAGGACCGCCAGCGACGTGAACCCGTCGGTGCGGGCATGCAGCCCGTCGGCGACCAGGGCCGCGGAACCGATCTTGCGCCCGACCCGGATCCGGTACCTGGCGACCACCTCGTTGCCGGTGAACCCGATCACCGCTGCAACCGCCACCGCGACCAGATGGGACACCGGTCGCGGGTGCGCAAGGCGGGTCACCGCCTCATAGCCAGCCAGCGCCGAAGACGCCGCGATCACCACGACGATCACCACTCCGGCCAGGTCCTCGGCCCGCCCGTACCCGTAGGTGTAGCGGCGGGTGGGCGGCCGCCTGCCCACCACGAACGCGATGCCCAGCGGTACCGCGGTCAGCGCGTCGGCGGCGTTGTGCAGCGTGTCACCCAGCAGCGCGACCGAGCCTGAAATGGCCACGACGGCGGCCTGGAGCACCGCCGTGCCGCCCAGCACGGCAAGGGAGATCCACAGCGCCCGGATCCCCTCCGCACTGGCCTCCATCGCCGCATCCACCTTGCCGGTGGCATCGTGGGAATGCGGGCGCAGCAGATGCAGGAGCCTGTCAAACGCCCGGGACCTGCTGACATGAATATGCCCGTGCCCGTGGGCGCGATCCAGGCCGCCGTGGCCAGTCTGCTGATCGCTCATGACGCCAAGGATGCGCGAAGAATCCGCTTGCAGCACATCGACAACAACCACTCCAGCGTGACTGCGAAAGACTCGCAGACCCATGTCCCCGGCATTGCCGCGCACGGGCGAACACGTCTCGACGCCGGCCGAGCCGGTCAGCTGATCTCTCGCACCAGCACGGCAGGGTGGCCACGGTCAGACTGTCGCCTACCTTCTGGACAGGCCCGCTACTGGGAACCACCCTCCGCGAGCCGCCCAGCACATCGGCCTGGGGTGGCCATCTGAAGCAGCCCTTGGTCACCGCAGTCAAGGACATGTGACCCTGCGCGATGCGGCGACGGTCCGTGATGCTGATACACGGGGTCCTGAGCTATTAAGAACAGTAGGTCGCTATGGGCACATGGGCACGGTGGGCGCCTGGATAATTCTGTGGATCTTGCTGGCCATTGCGGTGGGAGTAACTGGCGGCTTCCTGATCGCACGCGCCTTGCATACCCGGCGCGGCGCCGAGCCGCCCCAGACCCCTCCCACCGGATCGCCCGCCGTGCAAGAAGCCAAAGATGCCCTGCGCCTGCGGTACGCCAACGGCGAGATCAGCCGGGAGGACTACCTGCAAGGCAAAGTCGAACTGGAAGACTGACCCGGCGGAAGTGCCGCACGTTAGGCGGGTACAAAACCAGATTTGCCCCGGCACCGGATCGGGCGTCATCCTGGCACGGTGCACAAGACAGCGGGGCTGCGTGATCCCGCAGTGGCCTCTCCCCTTCCAAGTGTCCGTGATGACGCCAGGGACCGGCGGGCGGCCAACCGGGCGGTGGCGGTCAGCGCGATCGGTTTGGGCGCGACCGGCCTGGCCGAGCTGCTGTTGGCGGTGCTGACCGGCTCGGTTGGGCTGCTGGGGGATGCGATCCATAACCTGTCCGATGTGTCCACCAGTGCGGTGGTGTTCCTGGGTTTCCGGCTGTCGCGGCGGCCTGCCACCGAGCGTTACCCCTACGGCCTGGAGCGGGCCGAGGACCTGGCCGGGATCGGGATCGCGGTGGTCATCTGGGCCAGCGCGGCCTTCGCAGGTTATGAGAGCATCCGCAAGCTCATCGGGCATGGCCCCACCACCCACATCGGCGCGGGCATCGCCGGGGCCATCATCGGCATCATCGGGAACTTGGCCGTGGCCCGCTACAAGCTCGTCGTCGGCAGGCGCATCAACTCCGCCACGCTGGTCGCCGATGCCCGGCACTCCCGGCTGGATGCGCTGTCTTCCGCAGGGGCACTGGCCGGGCTGATCGCGGTCGCCTCCGGGCAGCCCTGGGGTGACCCGGTCGCCGGGCTGGCCATCACCGCGGTCATCTGCCACGTCGGATATGAGGTGACCGCTGATGTGGTGCACCGCCTCGCCGACGGCGTCGACCCCTCGGTCATCACCACCGCCGAATCCGCCGCCGGGTCGGTGCCCGGTGTCCTGCACGCCCACGCCCGGGCCCGCTGGACCGGGCGGACCCTACGGGTCGAAATCGAAGGCTGGGTGGACCCTGGCCTGCCCACCCGGGACGCCGATGCGATCGGCCGGGAAGTCGCCGCTGCCGTGGCCCAGCAGCTGCCCGAGGCAGGCAGCCTCACGTGGACCAGCCGCGCAGGCCCCAGCTGATTGTTACCCCTGCGACAGCGGCGCGCAGTGCCCGGCTGCCGCCAAAACTGCTGCCATGACCATGATCAGCTACCGATGCGGGACGACAGGCCTGGAACATCGGCCAAGCAGCTCGCCGAAGAAGATCTCCCGTACCTCGCGGGCCGCGTAGAAGACGAGCACGTACCCGGCGGCCGGGTCGGCCCACCACCAGCCAAGCGCGGCGTTCAGCGACAGGCCCAGCAGCACCGCGGCGGCCAGGATCCCATCGATCAGCGTGACCCGGCCCTCGGTCTGGAGCACAGGGTTGCCCAGCGCCCGGCCGGTGCGAGATTTGCCGTACGCCAGCGCGAACATCGCCGCCGCCGTAACCGAGGTCCACGCGATCCCGAGCACAGAGTGCCCCGGGTGATAACCGGTGACCAGCACCACCGTGGATTGCACCAGGAGGTAGGCCGCCAGGGCGGCGAAGGCGTAGCCGATCAGCCGCAATCCCCGGCGCTGACGCTCCTCGCCCGTGCCCGACAGCTCCCAGATCACGACCGTGGACGCGCCGATCTCAATCAGCGAATCCAGGCCGAACCCGGCCAGCGCCACCGACCGGGCCGAGACCGCCGCGATGGCCAAGTTGATGATGCCGACAACGTTCCACGCCAGCGTCACATATTCCAGGGCGAAACCGCGGCGCAGCAGAGCCGCCCGCGTCGCATCGTCCACCGTCGCCACGGCCTGAGTCTGCCAAAGCCGGGCCGGGCGGGCGCCCGCGCGGTTGAGGGTGCGAGTGTGGTGGTGTGCTGAAGCCGCTGGCCTTCGTCTTGCCGCTGGGGCTGGACTCCTTCGCCATCGTCGGCGTCGCCCCAGCCATTGCCAACGCTGTCTTCCACGCCACCGGACAGCGGATACGGTCCGTGCCGATCACCGTCGGGCAACCCCTGTGAAAGGGACGGCCCCCGTGGCTGTCCGCTGACGCCACGACAGCCGCCGCGCGTATGACCGGGTGGTGCAGCATCCGCGGTCTGCGGGCTTCGGCTCTGTCCGCCGGCCAATATGTAATGCTAGTGTTACATGTGTGCTCGGCAATGTGGTGCCGCTGGAACGCGGGCTGGAAGCGGAGACAGCGCCGCTGTGGCGTGCGCTGGCCGACCCGACGCGCCGCCGGATCCTGGACGTGCTGCGGGAGCGGCCGCTGATCACTGGGGAGATCGCCGCGCTTTTCCCGGTATCGCGGATCGCGGTGATGCGCCATCTTGAGGTGCTGTGCGAGGCGGGACTGGTCACCAGCCGCAAGCGCGGGCGGGAACGGTGGCACTACCTGAACGCGGTCCCGTTGCAGAAGCTGCACCGGCGGTGGGCTGAACCGGCGGCGGCCGGGTTTGCCTCCGCGCTGCTGCGGCTGCAAAACACCATCGAGGCTGAAGGCAGGCACATGGAACCCATCCGGCCGACCATCGACGTAGCGCTGGACGTGGAGATCGCCGGGGCGCCGGCCGTGGTGTTCGCCGCGCTGACCAAAGACATCGGCGGCTGGTGGGGACACCCGTTCGTGACCGCCCGGGCCACCTCCCTGGCCTTGGACCCGAGGCTGGGCGGGTTGTTCGCCGAACGGTGGGATAACGGCGGGCAGGTGATTGCGTCGGTGACCGGCTGGGCGCAGGACGAGTACCTGGAGCTGACCGGCTCGTTCCACATGGGCGTTGGTGTCGGGGTGGCCGCTTTCGACCTGGTCGCTTCTGGTGCTGGCACCTTGCTGCGGTTCTCGTTCCGGGCGATCGGCGTGGTGGATGCCGAGGTGGCCGGGGCCATGTCCCGCGGGTGGGCGGAGCTTGCCGACACCCGGCTGAAGGCGCTGGTGGAGACCGGTACGAGGCTCGGGATCGACCCCGATGATCCGCACAGGACGTGAGCCGGCCCCGGCGAGTGAGAGAACGTGACCAGGTCCGCCAAGGGAAAGGAACAGCGAAATGCCCACCGAAGTCGCGAGCACCGAATACGGCGTGATCGTCCACCACGGCGAGTGGAACACCCTCGAACTCAAGTGGCTGCCCGCCACCAGGGACGCCACCGAGGCGCAGGCCAGAGACACCATGGTCCTGTTCGCCGCCGAGACAGAAAAGCGCAAGCCGCAGTTCCTCATCGTGGACGCCACCGAGTTCGCCCACCGGTGGGCCGATGACATGATGGCCTGGCGTAATCAGGAGATCATTCCCCGCTACAACGCCGGCGACGTCACCAAGTTCGCCTTCATCATCGGCGAAGGTGCCCCGTTCCCGACCGTCGAGTCCGGTGCCGCCCCGGCGCCCGACGGCCCCGCGGCCTTCCCCACCGGATGGTTCGCCAGCCGGGACCGCGCGTACCAATGGCTGGCCGCCGCGACCCCGGCCGGGCCGGCCGCCGGTTAGCAGACCGCCGATGGCCGAGTTCCCAGCCCCGATCGACGGGTTGCTCCTCACCTATCTGGTTGTCTCGCGTGACGTGGCGCGCTCGCGCCGCTTCTACACCGAGGTTCTCGGCGGCCAGACAGTGCTCGACACTGACGGCTTCGCGATCGTCGCCCTCGCCAACGGCTGGGTGACGATTACCAGCCCTGGAGCGCCGACACCCGACAAGCCCGACGTCACCCTCGAGCCGCCCACAGACCCCGGCCGCGTCTCCGGCTTTATGAACATCCGCGTGGCCAACATCGGCGCCTGCTACGACCAGTGGCGGGCCCAGGGTGCGACGTTCCTCGCCGCACCCATCGATCACGGCGGCGAGATCCGCTGCTATATGCGCGATCCCGACGGCCATCTCATCGAGGTCGGTCAGGTCGTCACAAGACCCGGCTACTGAACGGGCGCTCGATAGCCGACCACGGACCGATACCCCGGGAGGACACCCGGCCACCTCCCTTGATTAGGGTCAGACGCCAGAACCGGCGTGAAAGGCCTGCGCCGGCACCCATAACTGGGGGATCTGCCTGGCCTGACCTGCATCACGTACAGCAACGGGTTCGATACCGAGTGGCCCCGGCGGTCGGCGCCAAAAACGGTAAGTCATAGCTTGAATACGCTAAGCATGCACGTTTTCATATCTCTAATATGTTTTTCCCGGTGAACAGCTAAAGGAATGTGTTACTCGTCGGTTGGTCCTTGCCGTCCGGTTGACCGAGGTGTTGCCGTAGAAGCCTGGCAGCAGATGCCGCGCTGCGCGGTGTGAGAACCCGCCGCCACGAGCGGGGCTTGGGAGCGGAACCCCGGGGCACCGTCGGCGAAGGCCAAGGCCTCTTCCCCCTTACGGGCCGGCCACCGTCGCACGGCGCCGTGGCGGCATGGCACGGCACCGCCGGAGGAGGGTGATCATCAGCGCACTTCCCGATCTTGTTCGAACCCTGACAAGGGGGAAATCCATGCGACGCATCGCGTTCGTACTCATATCCGCGGCTGCTGCGGTCGTGATGACCGCCACGTCGGCGCTGGCCGACAGCCCGCACTTCATCTTCGCCACCAACAGCATCGACACCAGCACCGGGGCGCTGGTCACCTCGTTCAAGGACGCCGGGCTGGGCACTGGCACGACCAGCATCGCGATCAGCCTCAGCGCCACAGCGAGCGCCACCTACCAGTGCTACAACAAGGCCGGCAACAAGCCCGAGGGTGTCCCCAAGTCGTTCGGGCCGACCGCGCTTGCAACCCCGCCGACCCCGTTCCCGGTGAGCCACGGGCAGACCACCGCCAGCCTGAGCTTGGGCCCGCTCGGCCCGGGGACTTTCAGTTGCCCCTCCGGGCAGATCCTGTTCCTGGACGGAGTGACCTACTCGAATACCGTCGTGACGGACGCGACCGGTAACAGTGCCGACGCCACGCCCGACCCGATCTCGGCCACGCTCCACATCAAAGTCTGACCAACCGTCACACCGTAACCGCTCATTCAGCACGCGCAGGGGCACCCGGGGGAAGGTGCTCCTGCGCGTCAGTAAGCCTTTTTAAACCGGATTTAGCTCAGCGGCACGATCGAAGTGTCGATCATGCCCAAGGCCGGCACAGGACTCCGTTAAAGGCAACAGCGGCTTCCAGACCGGGACTACCGGCTGAAGACGGAGAGGAACGGCGCGTCCCACTCCGCCTCGTAGACCATCCCGTTGGCCACCGCTGGCGACGCGTAGAGGGGGCCGTTGGTGGTGGTCGAGGTCCACAGCGGGGCGCAGGTCTTGGGGGTCCCGGAGCAGCCGGTGGTGCCGGCCGCGCTGAAGGCGTACAGCTTGCCGTCCGTCGACCCCACGTAGACCACCCCCCCGGCCAACGCGGGGGAAGAGAATTCGAATGCGCCTGGCCTGCCCGGGTGCGCCGAGATCAGGCGCGGGCACGGCTGGAACCTACCACCAGCCGGCCCTGGCCCGCCGGCGGAACGGGCGGCGTAACGCAACGCGGCCCGCGAACGGTCCCTTGGGGGATGAGCCCTGGCGACAAGCTCTACCTCCCCCGCTCCAGGGCTCATCCCGCGGACGGTCCCGTGGGGGATGAGCCCTGGCGACAAGCTCTACCTCCCCCGCTCCAGGGCTCATCCCGCGGACGGTCCCGTGGGGGGATGAGCCCTGGCGACGATCTCTGCCTCCTCGCTCCAGGGCTCATCCCAGGGGGCGGCATTTCGCCCTTGGCGGCCGCGCGCTACCGGGCGGAGCGCCCCGGCCAGCAACCCCTGAGCGGAGCCACGCGTCGCCGCTGGCCCCCGCCGGGCCGGCCGGCCATTGCCTCTGCCGCGGTGATGCGGACACCATTGGTCCTGCCCGGTCGATGTGCCTGGAGGCAAACCTGCTCGGTCTCGAAATCGTCGTGATCCTGGGCGTGGCGGTGCTGGCGTCCGGCCTCGCCGCCCGCCGTCTCGGAGTCGCCCCGCCGGTGCTGCTGCTCGCCTGCGGCGCGCTGCTGGGGTTCGTCCCCGCGCTACGGGGGGTGGAACTGCCCCCCGAGGTGGTGCTGCTGCTGTTCCTCCCGGCGCTGCTTTACTGGGAGAGCGTCACCACGTCGCTGCGGGAGATCCGCAGCAACCTGCGCATCATCGTGCTGCTGAGCACGCTGCTGGTCACCGCCACGGCCGCGGCGGTGGCGGCGGTGGCGCACGCCCTCGGGCTGCCGTGGGGGCCGGCGTGGGTGCTCGGTGCGGCCCTGGCGCCGACCGACGCGACGGCGGTGGGCGTGCTCGCCCGGGCCCTGCCCCGGCGGACCCTCACCGTGCTGCGCGCCGAGAGCCTGATCAACGACGGCACCGCCCTGGTCATCTACGCGCTGGCCGTCGGCATCACCCGGGGCCAGGAACGCTTCGACGCGCCGCGGGTCTTCTGGCTGTTCGTGCTCGCGTACGCCGGCGGGGCCGTGGCCGGCCTGCTGACCGCGTGGCTCGCCGTGCAGGTGCGCCGCCGGCTGAGGGACCCGCTGCAGGGCAACGTGGCGATCATCGTCACGCCGTTCACCGCGTTCCTGCTCGCCGAGGCCGTACACGCCTCCGGGGTGCTCGCGGTCGTGGTGTGCGGGCTCGCCATGACCCAGGCCGGGCCGCGGGTGGGGCAGGCGGACACGCGCCAGCAAACGGAGGCGTTCTGGACGCTGTCCACGTTCCTGCTCAACGGCGCCCTGTTCGTCCTGGTCGGGCTGGAGTCGCAGGCCGCCGCGCACGGCCTGACGAGCGTCGCCCTCACCAAGGGCCTGATCGCCGTGGGTGCCGTCTCCACGACGGTCATCGGGGCGCGGTTCGCCTGGCTGTTCACCACGCCGTACCTGATCCGGGTGCTGGACCGGCGCCCGCAGCAGCGGCTGCGCCGCGTCGGTGCTCGCAGCCGGGTGATCAGCGGGGTGGCCGGGTTCCGGGGCGCGGTGTCGCTCGCCGCGGCGCTTGCGGTGCCGGACACGGTTGCCTCCGGCGCGCCCTTCCCCGGCCGTGACCTGATCATCTTCGTGACCGCCGGGGTCATCGTGGTGACCCTGGTGCTGCAGGGCCTGGCGCTGCCGGGCGTGATGCGCTGGGCACGGCTGCCTCACGACGCGTCGGTGGAGGAGGAGCGCCACTTCGCCGAGATCCTCGCCGCCGAGCAGGCACTGTCCGCGATGCCGAGGCTGGCCGCCGAACTCGGCACCGATCCCGAGGTGACCGCCCGGCTGCGGCGCGAGTACGAAAAGCACCTGCGCCTGCTGCGTGCCAACGACGCCGGCGCCGACGACGAGCCCGCGCTGCGGTACGACCAGCAATACACCGCGCTGCGCCTGGCGGTGCTCGCCAGCAAGCGCGCCACCGTGGTCAGGCTGCGGGACGAGGACCGCATCGACGACATCGTGCTGCGCCAGATACAGGCCAGGCTCGACGTCGAGGAGGTCCGCCTGGCCCAGCGCGAGGCGGCCGACTGACCCGGGCCGCGGACCGGCTCGCCGCCGCGACGATCAGGCTCGTGGCAGGCTGACCCCAGCGGGCACAGACCGGGAGGGCGGCACGCATGCGGACGACCACGCTCGGCAGCACCGGGCCCGAGGCCGGCGTCATCGGCCTGGGCTGCATGGGCATGACCTTTTCCTACGACATGGAGACACCAAGGGACGAGGCCACCTCGATCGCGGTGATCCACCGGGCGCTCGAGGAGGGCATGACCCTGATCGACACCGCCGACGCGTACGGGCCGTACACCAACGAGGAACTGGTCGGCCGGGCGCTGGCCGGCGGCCACCGGGACCGCGCGGTGCTGGCCACCAAGGTCGGCCTGCTCACCGACTCGGTCGAGGTGGTGGACCCCGGCGGCAGCTCGCCGGGGGCCGGCCGGGACGGCCGCCCGGAGCACGTGCGCGCGTCGATCGACGGGAGCCTGCGCCGGCTCGGCACCGACCACGTGGACCTTTACCAGCTGCACCGGGTGGACCCCCGGGTGCCGCTGGAAGAGACCTGGGGAACGATGGCGGAAACGGTGGCGGCGGGCAAGGCGCGGCACATCGGTCTGTCCGAGGTCACGGTGACCGAGATCCGGCGGGCGCAGGCCGTGCACCCGACGACGTCGGTGCAGTCGGAGCTGTCCCTGTGGACCAGGGACGCGCTGGCCGAGGTGCTGCCGTACTGCCAGGCGCAGGGCATCGCCTTCCTGCCGTTCGCGCCGCTCGGACGGGGGTTCCTCACCGGCCGGTTCGCCTCGGCCGACGACCTGCCCAGGGACGACTTCCGCCGCGGGCTGCCGCGCTTCCAGCGCGACGCGCTGCGCGCCAACCTAGCGATCGTCGGCCTGGTGCGGGCGGTGGCCGCGCGGGCCGGGGCCACCCCGGCGCAGGTGGCGCTGGCGTGGGTGCTGGCGCAGGGCCGGTACGTGGTGCCGATCCCCGGCACCAAGACCCCGAAGTACCTGCTGGACAACGCCGGTGCGGCGGACCTCGAACTGACCGCGGCGGACTTGGCCGAACTGGACGCCACGCCGGCACCGCAGGGCGCCCGATACTGAAATCAAGAGGCTCGTTGCAGAACGCCCAGCGGGCGGGCAACGATGGGTGCCGACCTCCGCGGCGCCGCCTCCGACGCCTGGGCCTGCCTCCACGGCGCCGCGCACTGCTGGCGCGCGGCCTGGCCGTGTTTCAGAACTGCGTCCTGAGCTCCTCGATCTCCCGCGCCCGCTGCTGCAGTTGCGCGTAGGCCGGGCGCTCGCGGATGCGGGCCAGCGCCCAGCGCACCGCCTCCGCGCGGTTGGCCGCGATCCCCGCCGTGATCAGCACGTCCACGGTCTCCAGGTCGGCCGGGCCGAGCCGCGCCATCACCGGGACCAGCGGGCCCTCGCCGCCGGGTGACACGGTCATCTTGGCTGCCAGCCGCATCCGCGGGCCCCGGTCGCAGCTGTCCGCCTCCTCGTCGGTGCCGACCACGAACTCCAGCAGCCCCACACCGGGCAGCCGGTCCAGGTCGCGCCGAAGCTCGCGCATGGGTTCCCGGTGGGCGTGGTGGAAGTCCTCCATAGCCTGCTCGCGGGCACCCCGTTCGTCCCTGGCCGCCATGTACACCCGGCCCAGCACCTGCCCTGGCTCGATTTCGGGATCGTCGCCGTACTGCAGCAGCGCGACCCGCTCGATCGGGGCGCCGGGGAAACGCTCCCGCACCAGCCGGCTGAACTGCTCCTGCAGGCGTTCCAGCGCTTCTTGCTCCATGGCCGGGGGCCTCCTCCAAGTTTCGCTAGAAATCAGCGTAACTCGCGTTACTCGGCCGCGCCAGCCCCGGGGCCGCGTCAGCAGGGCGGCGCTAACCGCCCGCCATCGCACCCACGATCAGGTAGGGCTCGGCACCGGTCGCGACCGCGGCCGGGAGCGGGGCATCGGGGGACTCGTGGGACAGGTCCTGCTCGCAGGCGAAGAACCGGACGAACGCCCGCCGGGGCCCGCCGTCGTGGCCCCGGATCGTGCCGCGCAGGACCGGGTAGCGGGCCTCCAGCGTGTCCAGCACCGCCCGCTGGGTCACCTCGCCGTCGACCCGCAGTTCCACTTCCCCGTCCACCCGGGCGAGCGTGCGCAGATGGGCGGGCAGCACCACACGGATCATGGGACCACCCCCGGTCATGGGAGCGCCTCCCCCGGTCATGACAGCGTCTGGACCTCGACCGAGAGCACCGCGGGCAGGTCCCGGACGATGGGCGCCCAGCTGTCCCCGGCGTCCGCCGACGCGTACACCTGCCCGCCGGTGGTGCCGAAGTAGATGCCGCAGTCCTCCAGCGAGTCGACGGCCATCGCGTCACGCAGCACGTTGACGTAGCAGTGCTCCTGCGGCAGGCCGCGGGTGAGCGCCTCCCAGTCGTCCCCGCCGGTCCGGCTGCGGTACACGCGCAGCTTCCCCTCGGGCGGGAAGTGATGGGAGTCGCTGGTGATCGGCACGACGTACACGGTGTCCGGCTCGTGCGAGTGCACGCCGATCGGGAACCCGAAGTCCGTCGGCAGGTTGCCGCTGATCTCGTGCCACGAGCCGCCGGCGTCGTCGGTGCGCATCACGTCCCAGTGCTTTTGCATGTACAGCACCTCCGGCCGCGATGGGTGCATCGCCAGCCGGTGCACGCAGTGGCCGACCTCGGCGTCCTCGTCCGGGATGCCCTCGGAACGCAGGCCACGGTTCACCGGCTGCCAGGTCTGGCCGGCGTCATCGGAGCGGAACGCGCCCGCGGCGGAGATGGCGGCGAACATCCGGCCGGGGTGCGCCGGGTCCAGGATGATCGTGTGCAGGCACATCCCGCCAGCGCCCGGCTGCCAGGACGGCCCGGAGCGGTGGGTGCGCAGCCCGGGCAACTCGGCCCAGTGCTGCCCGCCGTCGGTGGACTTGAACAGCCCGGCGTCCTCCACCCCGGCGTAGACCGTGTCCGGGTCGTCCGGCGCCGGCTCCAGGTGCCACACCCGGGCGAACTCCCACGGGTGCGGCGTCCCGTCGTACCACTGGTGGGTTCCGGTGGCGCCCTCGTACTTGAACTCGTTGCCCACCGCCTCCCAGGTGGCCCCGCCGTCGTCGGAGCGCTGGACGACCTGCCCGAACCAGCCGCTGGACTGGGAGGCGAACAGCCGGTCCGGTTCGGCGGCCGAACCGGCGACGTGATAGATCTCCCAGCCGGGGAAGAACGGCCCGGTGACGTCCCACCGGTCCCGCTTGCCGTCGGCCTGCAGCACGAACGCGCCCTTGCGCGTCCCGACCAGTACCCGTACCCGGCTCATCGCCTCTCCCTTCTCGGCGGCCGCACCCGGCCACCCGCCACCGTCGCGGCGCCCTGACCTCAGCTTCCCGCAGTGATATCACCGCCGCCGGACGTTTTGACGGACCCCGGGGCGCAAAATCATCTCCGCGCGGGGTACGGGATGCTGGGGTACTGAGTATCCGGGCCACAGGAGGCAACGATGTTCGAGCACACCAAGGCGTTCAGCGGGTTCTCCGCCAACGACATCCCGGCGGCGGCGAAGTTCTACGGCGAGACGCTGGGCATCCCGGTGTCCGAGGAGCACGGCATCCTCACCCTGCACATCGCCGGGGGCCGCGACACGATCGTCTACCCCAAGCCGGACCACGTCCCTGCGACGTTCACGATCCTGAACTTCCCCGTGGACGACATCGAGGCGGCGGTCGACGCGCTGGCCGCCCGGGGCGTCGAGTTCGAGCACTACGACTTCACCGACCCCAAGGGGATCAACCGGCGGGGCGGCCCGCTCATCGCCTGGTTCAAGGACCCGGCCGGCAACATCCTCTCGGTGGTCCAGCTGGACTGACCGTTTCCAGGTTGTCCCCACCTGGACGTTGCCTTCGCTTCACGCTGAGACGGCTTTCGCGATCCGGGCTTAGCCCGTAGTTCCCCCCGCTGCGACGCCTACATAGGCCTTGACCAGGTGAAACAGCGTCAGGTCATGACTACGGAGTCATGTAATCTTCGTGATCAAAGGCCCCACCACCTGCTTAAACACTGTGGCATATCGGCACAGGGGGAACTTCGGCTTAGCGGGGCAAGCGGGCGGAACTCGGAGCGCCCGGCGCGGACCAGGTTCTCCTTCTCGCCGAAGAACTCATCGCTTGCGGCGATCACCCCGGCACCCAGGTGCCGTTCGGCCACGTTCACCGTGTGTCCGTCATTGCCTCGTCAGCAGCCTTCCGGCCGGGGCCGCGCCCGCCGCTCGCCCGCGCAGCCAGGTCCTGCGCACCACCCCGGTGAGCGTCTGGCCAGCGTAAGGGGTCACCGGGTGGCGGTGCTCCAGGCGGGCCGGGTCCACGGTGAACGTGGCGGTGTCGTCGAACGCTACCAGGTCGGCGTCGCGGCCCAGGGCGATCGCGCCCTTGCCGGGCAGCCCCGCCAGCGCGGCCGGCCCCTCGGCCATCCAGCGCACCACGTCGGTGAGGTCGTGGCCGCGCCGGCGCGCCTGCGTCCACACCGCGGGCAGGCCGACCTGGAGCGAGGAGATCCCGCCCCACGCGGCCCCGAAATCCCCGGACTCCCGCTGCTTCATGGCCGGTGGGCAGGGGGAGTGGTCGGACACCACCGTGCCGATCAGCCCTCCGGCCAGTCCCGCCCACAGGCCCTCCCGGTTCGCCGCGTCCCGGATCGGCGGGCAGCACTTGAACTCGGTCGCGCCGTCGGGCACCTCCTCCGCCGAAAAGCTCAGGTAGTGCGGGCAGGTCTCGGCCGAGACGGCGGCCCCGCCCGCCCGGGCCGCCGCGATCAGCGGCAGCGCGCTGGCCGACGCCAGGTGCAGGATGTGCACCCGGGCCCCGTGCCGCCCGGCGGCGGCCAGCAGCCGCGCGATCGCGGTGTCCTCCGCCGCCGCCGGGCGTGACGCCAGGAACCCCGCGTAGGCCCGGCCCGCCGGCTCGGGGGCCGCGGCGAGCACGCCCGGGTCCTCGGCGTGCACGATGAGCAGCGCGCCCAGCCGGGCGGTCTCGGCGAGGGCCGCCTCCAGCCCGGCCGCGTCCAGCGCGCCGAACTCGGGCACCCCGGAATCGGCCAGGAACGCCTTGAACCCGAACGCCCCCGCCTCGTGCAGCCCGGCCAGGCCGGCCAGGTTGCCGGGCACCGCGCCGCCCCAGAAGCCCACGTCCACGCGGGCGGCCGGGCCCGCCGCGGCCCGCTTGACCGCCAGCGCGGCGGCCGTGGTCGTCGGCGGCAGGCTGTTCAGCGGCATGTCGATCAGCGTGGTGACCCCGCCCGCGGCGGCCGCCCTGGTCGCGGTAGCGAAGCCCTCCCACTCGGTGCGGCCCGGCTCGTTCACGTGCACGTGCGTGTCCACCAGCCCGGGCAGCAGTACCTCGCGGCCGGGCAGTGCCACGGTCTGGGCGGCGTCCGGGCCTGCCCCCGGCCCGGCGACCGCGGCGATGCGCCCGTCGCGCACCGCGACCGTCACCGGCCGCACCCCCTCCGGGGTGACCGCCCGCTCCGCCCGGATCACCAGTTCGTACTCGGCCATGCCCGACTCCTGCCCATCCGCCGCCCGCGGCCGACCCTGCGGCCGTGGCGGGCCGTGCGCCCGCGGCCGACCCTGCGGCCGTGGCGGGCCGTGCGCCCGCGGCCGACCCTGCGGCCGTGGCGGGCCGTGCGCCCGCGGCCGACCCTGCCGCTATCGTGGGCCGGGCGCCCGCGGCCGACCCTGCCGCTATCGTGGCCGGGCCCGCGGATTCGTTTGTGGTCGTTGGCCCAATGACCACAAAAGAATGTGGGTGGAGTGCCACCAACCACAAATGCAGCTGCTCGGGCCGTCGTTCCGGCAGTCACATCTGTCACCACAGAAGCTCTGGCCCCGGCAGCCACGAGCGAGGACGGACAAGGCGCGGCGCAGGGGGAGGAGCGTGGGAGGAGCTGCGGCCCGGCGAGCGGATCGGCGGGGAGTGAGACAGGTTGCGGTGGCGAGTGTGGCGGCGGCGCGCGGAGGGGAAAGTTGTGACATGCCCGCTCTTGCCGACCTGAACGCGTTGCCGGCGCGGGACTTCGAGGAGTTGCTGCTGCGCTGCTGCGCGGCCCCCGGCTGGGCGCGCCGGGTCACCGAGGGGCGGCCGTATCACTGTCTGGACGACCTGATCGCGGCGGCGGACGCCGCCTGGGCGGACCGTGACCCCGGCGACCTGGACGCGGCGATGGCCGGCCACCCCCGGATCGGCGAGCGGCGGCTGTCCGGCTTCTCGGCCCAGGAACAGGCAGGAGTGCAGGCCGGGGCCGGCGACGCGGCCACACTCGCCGCGCTGGCCGACGGGAACGCCGCCTACGAGCAACGGTTCGGGCACGTGTTCCTGGTCTGCGCCACCGGGCGGGGCCCGGCGGAGATCCTGGCCGAGCTGAACCGCCGGATGGCGCACGACCCGGCGGCCGAGCGGGAGGCCGCGGCGGCGGAGATCGGCAAGATCAACGAGATCCGGCTGCGGAAGCTGGCCGTCCCGTGAGCACCAGGCGAGGTGCCTGCGCCCGTGCCCGGCGCAACGCGGCGCAAGGGGGGCTGTGACATCACCACGGTCTCGACGCACGTCCTCGACCTCTCCGCCGGCCGGCCGGCCGCCGGGGTACCGGTCAGCCTGGACATCTGGTCCGGCGGCATCTGGGTGCCCGCGGGCGGCTCGGTGACCGGCCCCGACGGCCGGGTGACCGACCTGCCCCGGCTCGATGGCGACGCCCCCGCCACCGCGCGGCTCGTCTTCGCCGTCCGGGACTACCTGCTCGCCAGCCACGGCACCGTGTTCTACCCCGAGATCACGGTCGCCTTCACCGCCATGCCGGGCGAGCACTACCACGTCCCGCTGCTGCTGTCACCGTTCGGGTACGCCACCTACCGAGGGAGCTAGCCGATGCCCCACGAAACGCCCCAGGTGGTCCTGACCCGGGCCAAGTGCGGCAAGGCCGAGGTCCGGTTGCCGCGCGTGGACCGCGCCGGGCCACGGCAGGGAGGGCGAGATCGGCCAGCTCAGCGTGGGTGCCGCCGCGGACCTGGTGTGCTGGCCGCAGACGGCGTGCGCGTTCGCCGGCGCGCTCACCCGGCCCGGTGGAGGCGTGGCTGCGCTGCGGGCCCATGGCCGCGCGGCACACGGTGGTGGCGGGGCGGGTGGTCGCCCGCGACGGCGCCCTGACCGTGCCGGGTGCCGGCGCGATCCTGGCCCGGCACGCGGCCGCCGCCGCCCGGATCCAGCGCCTGGACGGCTGACCGGGCGGCTACATTTACCGGGGGGCGGCGCCCGCGGGCGGGAACGCAGCTGACCGTGACGCGGGCCATGCGACGTGCTGTGCCCGGTGGCATCGATAGCATCGGGGGAGTTACGGGCACCGGCCCTGGCCCATACCATCCGTCTCAGGAGACAGCCGTGTCACGCCAGCCGATTCACATCACCCTCGCCGGCCGCGAGCTTGTGGTGGATGCTGGCACGACCGCGGGTGAGGCGATCCTTCGCCGGGACGGAACCGGCGGGGCCGGCGAAGAACAGGCCGGCACCGTGATCGCCGCGCGGGTGAACGGCGCGCTGCGCGACCTGGCGGCTCCGGTCGCCGAGGGCGACGAGGTCGAGGCGGTGGACATCGCCAGCGCGGACGGCCGGGCGATCTTGCGCCACTCCACCGCGCACGTCATGGCGCAGGCCGTGCAGGGGCTGTTCCCCGAGGCCAAGCTCGGCATCGGCCCCCCGGTGGAGAACGGCTTCTACTACGACTTCGACGTCCCGCAGCCGTTCGGGCCGGACGACCTGAAGAACATCGAGGCGCGCATGCGCGCGATCGTCAAGCAGGGCCAGCGGTTCTCCCGGCGGGTGGTCACCGAGGGCGAGGCACGGGACGAGCTGGCCGGCGAGCCATACAAGCTGGAGCTTGTCGGGCTCAAGGGCCGCGTGGCGGACCCTGCCGGGGGGTCTGGGCCATCGGGGCCTGGGGTGTCCCCGGGGGGCACCGTGCCCCCCCAGATCAGCACTGAAGAGGCGGTCGAGGTCGGCGGGCCGGAGCTGACCATGTACGACAATCTCGACCCGCGGACCGCGGAGCGGGTCTGGACGGACCTGTGCCGGGGGCCGCACCTGCCCACCACCCGGCACATCCCGGCGTTCAAGCTGATGCGCACCGGCGGCGCGTACTGGCGGGGCAGCGAGAAGAACCCGCAGCTGCAGCGGATCTACGGCACCGCGTGGGAGTCCCGGCAGGCGCAGGAGGACTACCTGCACCTGCTTGAGGAGGCCGAGCGGCGCGACCACCGCAAGATCGGCGCGGAGCTGGACCTGTTCTCGTTCCCGCCGGAGATCGGCAGTGGCCTCGCGGTGTTCCACCCCAAGGGCGGCACCATCCGGCGAGTCATGGAGGATTACTCGCGGCAGCGGCACATCGAGGCCGGCTACGAGTTCGTGAACAGCCCCCACATCACCAAGTCCGAGCTGTTCGAGACCTCGGGGCACCTGGGCTGGTTCAGGGAGAGCATGTTCCCGCCCATGCAGATGGAGGGCGCGGAGTACTACCTCAAGCCGATGAACTGCCCGTTCCACATCCTGGTCTACCGGTCCCGTGGCCGGTCCTACCGGGAGCTGCCGCTGCGGCTCTTCGAGTTCGGCACCGTGTACCGGTTCGAGAAGTCCGGCGTGGTGCACGGGCTGACCCGGGTCCGCGGCCTCACCATGGACGACTCGCACATCTTCTGCGCCCGCGAGCAGGTCGGCGCCGAGCTGAAGAGCCTGCTGAAGTTCGTCCTTGACCTGCTGCGCGACTACGGCCTGTCCGACTTCTACCTGGAGCTGTCCACCAGGGACGAGGCCAAGGAGAAGTTCGTCGGCAGCGACGAGGACTGGGAGCACGCCACCGAGATGCTCGCCGAGGCGGCCGCCGAGTCAGGGCTGGAACTGGTCGCCGACCCCGGCGGCGCGGCGTTCTACGGCCCGAAGATCTCGGTGCAGGCCAAGGACGCGATCGGGCGCACCTGGCAGCTGTCCACCATCCAGCTCGACTACAACGAGCCCAAGCGGTTCGGCCTGGAATACCAGGCGCCGGACGGCACCCGGCAGGAGCCGATCATGATCCACCGGGCGCTGTTCGGCTCGATCGAGCGGTTCTTCGGGATCTTGACCGAGCACTACGCCGGGGCGTTCCCGCCGTGGCTGGCGCCGGTGCAGGTGGTGGGGATACCGATCGCCGACGCGCACGTCCCGTACCTGGACAAGGTGGCCGCCCGGCTGCGCGAGCACGGGATACGGGTGGAGGTCGACGACAGCGCGGACCGGATGCAGAAGAAGATCCGCAACGCCCAGCGGCAGAAGGTGCCGTACATGCTGCTGGCCGGGGACGACGACGTCGCCGCCGGGGCGGTCTCGTTCCGCTACCGCAACGGGGAGCAGAAGAACGGCGTGCCCGTGGACGAGGCGGTGGCCGAGATCGCCGGGGCGGTCGCCCAGCGGATCCAGGTCTGATCGCCCATGTCTGATCAGGCCGTTGACGAGCCGCTCGAGCAGTACGGGGCCGGCGAGCCCGACCGCCTCCAGCGGCTGTGGATGCCGCACCGCATGGCGTACATCAAGGGCGAGAACCGGGCGGCCGGCGACAGCGCCGAGGAATGCCCGTTCTGCCGGGCCCCGAAGCTGAGCGACGCCGACGGCCTGATCGTCGCGCGCGGCACGTGCGTGTTCACGGTGCTGAACCTCTACCCCTACAACTCCGGCCACCTCATGGTCTGCCCCTACCGGCACGTGGCCGACTACACCGAACTGGACCCGGGGGAGACCGCGGAACTGGCCGAGCACACCAAGCTGGCGATGACCGCCCTGCGGGCCGCCTCGGGCGCGCAGGGGTTCAACATCGGCATGAACATGGGCGGCGCCGCGGGCGCGGGCATCGCCGCGCACCTGCACCAGCACGTGGTGCCCCGGTGGGGCGGGGACACCAACTTCATGCCGGTGGTGGCCGGCACCAAGGTGCTGCCGCAACTGCTCAGCGAGACGCGGGAGATGCTCGCCGCCGCCTGGCCCCGCAGCCGGGGTTGATCCGATCCCAGGCCAACCCTAATCTCACCCCGTACAGGGTTAGCCTTGTGCGTCAGGCTGGCCACGGCCGGGGTTACTCCTTCGAGGCGCTCGCGACCTTGTCGGCCAGGTGCGACGGCAGCGGCTCGTAGCGCAGGTAGGACCGGCTGAACGAGCCCGTGCCCTGGGACATCGACCGCAGGTCGATCGCGTAGCGGATGATCTCCAGCTCCGGGATCTCGGCCTTGACCAGTGTCCGCCCGCCCTTGACCGGCTCGGTGCCGAGCACCCGGCCGCGCCGGGACGACAGATCCGACATGACCGCGCCGACGTAGTCATCCGGGACCAGCACCGACACCTCGTCGACCGGCTCCAGCAGCGACACCTTCGCCTTGTCCGCCGCGTCCCGCAGCGCCGCCCGGCCCGCCTTCTGGAAGGCCATGTCCGAGGAGTCCACGGAGTGCGCCTTGCCGTCGTACAAGGTGACCCTGATGTCCACCATCGGGTACCCGGCCAGCACGCCCTGCTCCATCTGGGCCCGCACGCCCTTCTCCACGGACGGGATGAACTGCCGCGGGACCACGCCCCCCACGATCTTGTCGACGAACTCGAAGCCGGAACCCGAGGGCAGCGGCTCCACCTCGATGTGCGCGATGCCGAACTCGCCGTGGCCGCCGGTCTGCTTGACGTTGCGGCCCAGCCCCTGGGCCCTGCCCGCGACCGTCTCCCGCAGCGGCACCCGCAGATCCACGGTCTCCACCGCGACGCCGTGCCGCGAGGACAGCCGGTCGAGCATCACGTCGCAGTGTGCCTCGCCCATGCACCACAGCACCAGCTGGTGCGTCTCGGGGTTGTTCTCCATGCGCAGCGTCGGGTCCTCGGCCACCAGCCGGCCCAGCGCCTGGGACAGCTTGTCCTCGTCCGCCTTGGACTTCGCCGTGATCGCCACGGGCAGCAGCGGCTCGGGCATGTTCCACGGCTCCATCAGCAGCGGGCGTTCCTTGCTGGAGAGCGTGTCGCCGCTTTCGGCGCTGGACAGCTTGGCCACCGCGCAGATGTCCCCGGCCGGGCAGGCCGCCACCGGGCGCTGCTGCTTGCCCAGCGGCGAGGTCAGCGCGCCGACGCGCTCGTCGGCGTCGTGGTCGGCGTGCCCGCGCTCGGCCATCCCGTGCCCGGAAACGTGCACCACGGTGTCCGGCCGCAGCGTGCCGGAGAACATCCGGACCAGGCTGACCCGGCCGACGTAGGGGTCGGAGGTGGTCTTGACGACCTCGGCCAGCAGCGGCCCGTCCGGGTCGCTGGTCAAGCCGGTGACCTGCTTGCCGTCCAGGGCGGTGACCGGCGGCAGCGGGTGCTCGGCCGGGGAGGGGAACGCCTGGGTGATGACCTCGAGGAGCTCTTCCATCCCGACGGCGTGCGGCGCCGACGCGGCGAGCACCGGATAGAAGGTGCCCCGCGCCACCGCCGTCTCCAGGTCGTCGATCAGGCTCTTGGGGTCGATGCCGGCGGGATCGTCGAGGTAGGCATCCATGAGGCTCTCGTCCTCGCTCTCCTGGATGATCCCCTCGATCAGCGTGCCGCGCAGTTCCTCGACCCGGTCCGCGAGCGCGGGGTCGGGGTCGCGCTCGGTCCGGGTGCCGCCGGAGTAGTCGAACATGCGGCCCGACAGCAGCCCGATCAGGCCCTGCAGGTCCGTGCTCGCACCGCCCACCGGCAGGTACAGGGGCGCCACCGCGTCGCCGAACGCGTCCCGGCACGCAGCCAGGGCCTGCTCGAAATCGCCCCGCTGGTGATCGATCTTCGTGATGACCACGGCGCGGGGCATCCCCACCGCGGCACACTCGTCCCACAGCATCCTGGTCAGGCCGTCCACGCCCTCGGTCGCCGAGACAAGGAAAAGGGCCGCGTCCGCTGCGCGGAGCCCGGCCCTGAGGTCGCCGGTGAAGTCGGCGTAGCCGGGGGTATCCAGCAGGTTCACCTTGACCCCGCCGTGTGTCAGCGGGGCGACGGTGAGGTTGACCGAGCGCTGCTGCCTGATCTCCACCTCGTCGAAGTCGCTGACGGTCGTGCCGTCCTCGACCCGGCCCATCCGCTGGATGGCACCGGTGGCGAAGAGCAGCGCCTCGACCAGAGTTGTCTTTCCCGCACCGGAATGGCCGACCAGCGCGACGTTGCGCACCCCGCCGGGCTGGTCGGCCGGTGCCGCACCGCCTGTGGCTGTCGATCCTCTCCTGTCAGTCATCATTGCCTCCTGCTGGTCTACGTGGCTGCTGCTGGGGTATCCGGCTGCTGTGGCCGCCCGGTTGCCGCTGGCCCGTCCGTCCGGCCCGTTCGGCTGCACTACGATCAGCCTTTACCCCTTGGCTACCGCACCACAAGCCCCCGGCCAGAATCGCCCGGCCTGTCCGGGGCGCCAGCAGGGCGTGCCCCGTGGACCGTGCCGTCGCGCGGCCTGGAGACCCACGGGGCATGTCCTAAGATCGGACGGCCATGCTGAACGCGTTGCGCCCCGCCCTGTCCCGCCTGCTGACCCCGGTTGCCGACGCGCTGGCGCGCACCCCGGTGACGCCCAACGCGCTGACGGTCACCGGCGCCGTCGGGATGACCGCGGGCGCGCTGTGGCTGTTCCCCACCGGCCACCTGTTCGCCGGGACCTTGGTGTGCACCGGGTTCGTGCTCACCGACATGCTCGACGGGCCGCTGGCCCGGGTCAAGGGGACCAGCGGCGCCTGGGGCGCGTTCCTCGACTCCACCCTCGACCGCATCGGCGACGCCGCGGTCTTCGCGGGCCTGACCATCTGGCTGGTCCGCACCCGGCAGGACGCGCTGGCGTGGGTCGCGCTGTTCTGCCTGGTCGCCGGCATGATGGTGTCGTACGCCAAGGCGCGGGCCGAAGGGCTGGGCATCCCCTGCAACGTCGGTGTCGCGGAGCGCACCGAACGGCTCCTGATCACCCTGGTCGCGGCCGGGCTGACCGGCCTCGGGGTGCCGTACGTGCTCGCCATCGGGCTCTGGGCGCTCGCGGTCCTGTCGGTGGTGACCTTCGGCCAGCGGGTGGCCGTGGTCCGGCGCGGGGCTACGGGCCGGCCGGAGAACCCCCGGGCCGGTGCACAATCATGAGAACTGGAGTGCCGCAGCCGCCGGGCCGAACGCCGCATAAGGCCTCCCGGGGCCGTTGCGGTGTCCCGACGGCGAAGACCAGCCTCCCGAAGCCAGGGAGGCCTCCCGGGCTGACCGCCCGCGAGGGAGGCAGAAGTTACGGAGCACCGTCATGAACACCGGAGTGCCGTGATGAGCAACCTGCTGTCCGCGCTGCAGGGGCGCCTGACCGCCGCGGCGTACGCCTTCGCCTGGTGGCTGGTCTGCCGCGTGCCCGAGTCGTGGGGGCGGTGGGTGTTCCGGCAGGCGGGCGAGATCGCCTGGCGGCGGCAGGGGCTCGGGGTCCAGTTGCTCGAGGCGAACCTGCGGCGGGTCGTCGGGCCGGAGCCGTCCGGCCGGGAACTGCGGGCCCTGTCCCGCGCGGGCATGCACTCCTACGCCCGGTACTGGTTCGAGGTGTTCCGGCTGCCGGTGATCAGCGGCGAGCGGCTCATCGCGGAGATGCACTGCGAGGATCAGGACCGGCTGTTCTCCGCGCTGGACTCGGGGCGCGGCGCGGTGCTCGCGCTGCCGCACATGGGCAACTGGGATCAGGCCGGGGCGTGGATCATCGCCCGCTACGTGCCCAGGCTCACCACCGTGGCCGAGCGGCTCAAGCCCGAGTCGCTGGCCCAGCGGTTCTTCGCCTTCCGTGAGGGGCTCGGGTTCGAGGTGCTCCCCGCGACCGGCGGGGTACAGCGGTTCGGGATTCTCGCCCAGCGGCTGCGCGCGGGCGGGCTGGTCTGCCTGCCCGCCGACCGGGACATCACCGGCGGCGGCATCGAGGTCGACTTCTTCGGCGAAAAGGCGCACATGATGGGCGGGCCCGCGGCGCTGGCGGTGCAGACCGGCGCCGCGCTGATGCCGGTCACGCTGTGGTTCGAGGGGCCGGAGTGGGGCGCGCGCATCCACGAGGAGATCCCCGTGCCCGGGGGCGGTACCCGGCGCGAGAAGGTCGCCGCGATGACCCAGCAGGTGGCGCGGGCGTTTGAGACGGGGATCGCCAAGCATCCCGAGGACTGGCACATGCTCCAGCGGGTGTTCTCCGCCGACCTGGACCTGGCCCGCCTCGCCGCCGCGCAGGCCGCGGCGCGGGCCACGGAGGACGCTGAGGCGGCGGCGGCCGATGCGGCCGCGCGGCCGGGCGGGGCGGAGCAGGCGGCGCTCAACGGCCAGGTGGACGCCACCGCGCTGGACGGCCTGTCCGGCGGCGCGGGCGAGGGCGGGAGCGGGCCGTGAGGATCGGCATGGTCTGCCCGTACACCTGGGATGTGCCCGGCGGGGTCCAGGAGCACATCAAGGAACTCACCGAGGCGCTGATCGGCCTCGGCCACGACGTGTCGGTTATCTCCCCGGCCGACGACGACACACCGCTGCCCGGGTACGTGGTGCCCGCCGGGCGCGCGGTCCCGGTCCCGTACAACGGGTCGGTGGCGCGCCTGGCGTTCGGGTTCCTGTCCGCCGCGCGGGTCCGCCGCTGGCTCAAGGAGGGCGGGTTCGACGTGCTGCACGTGCACGAGCCGGCCGCGCCCAGCCTGTCCCTGCTCGCCTGCTGGGTGGCGGACGGGCCGATCGTCGCGACCGTGCACACCGCCAACCCCCGCTCGCGGGCGATGCACGCCGCCTACCTTGCGCTGCAGACCGCCCTGGAGAAGATCAGCGGCTGGATCGCGGTGTCCGAGGCGGCGCGCACCACGCTCGTGGAGCACATGGGCGGCGACGCGGTGCTCATCCCGAACGGGGTGACGGTCAGCCGGTACTCCCGCGCCGGGCCGCTGCCCGGCTGGCCGGGCGAGGGCGGCGTGCTCGGCTTCCTCGGCCGGATAGACGAGCCGCGCAAGGGCCTGGATGTGCTGCTGCGGGCGTTCGAGCTGCTGGCCGCGCAGCGGCCGGACCTGCGGCTGCTGGTGGCCGGGCCCGGTGACGCGGACGACGTGCGGTCCCGGGTGCGCGGGGCGTACCGCGACCGGCTCATCCTGCTCGGCCAGGTGAGCCAGGAGGACAAGGCCCGCTTCTATCACTCGGTGGACGTGTTCTGCGCGCCGAACACCGGCGGTGAGAGCTTCGGGGTCGTGCTGATCGAGGCGATGGCCGCCGGCGCCCCGATCGTGGCCAGCGACCTGGACGCGTTCCAGCTGGTGCTGCGCGGCGGCCAGGCCGGGGAACTGTTCCCCGCGGGTGACCCGGCGGCGCTGGCGGCCGCGGCGAGCCGGCTGCTGGATGACCCCGCGCTGCGCGCGCGGCTGTCGGCCGCGGCGCGGGACGCGGTGCGCGGCTACGACTGGCCGAGGGTGGCTCGGGACGTCGTCAAGGTCTACGAGGCCGTGGTGCCGGTGGTCGGCAAGGTCACGGTGGCGCCGTGACCGCCCCGCAAGCGATCGGCGCGCTCGCTGGGGCGGCCCCCCTGGGACCCCCCGGTGGGCCAAGGCCCCGTTCCTCCGTCAGGGAGCCTTGGCGGTGCTGGCCCGGGGGGGCACAGCACCATCCAGGGGACACCCCCGGATGCCCGATGGCCCTGGGACCCCCCGGCGGGCCAAGGCCCCGTTCCTCCGTCACGGAGCCTTGGCCGTGCTGACCAGCGTGATCCTGATCCTCATCGCCGCGATCCTGGTCGGGGTCTACGTCTCGTGGCGCGCCGGGCGGCTCGACCGGCTGCACGCCCGGGTCGAGGCGGCCCGGGCCGCCCTCGACGCGGCGCTGGTCCGGCGCAGCTCGGTCTCGGCCGAGCTGGCCGCCAGCGGCCTGCTCGACCCGGCCACGAGCCTGCTGATCGCCGGGGCCGCCCACGACGCCCGGGCGGCGGGCGAGCCGAACGAGCGGGCGGAAAGCGATCTCACCCGCGCCTTGCGGGCCGCGCTCGGCCAGCCGGGGTTCCGGGCCGACCTGGCCGCGCGCAGCGGCGGGGATGAGGCGCTAGCCGACCTGGAGGCCGCCGCCCACCAGGTGTTCCTGGCCCGGAAGTTCTACAACGACGCGGTCGCCGCCACCCGCGCCGCGCGGCGCCGGTGGCTGATCCGGCTGCTCCGGCTGGCCGGTGGTGCGCCGCTGCCGGAGTTTTTCGAGATCGACGAGTCCCTGGTGGACGTGGGCGCCGCCGGCCTCGCGGCGGACATGCCGCACCTGACGGCCGGCGACCCACCGCCCGCGCAGGCCGGATAAGGCCCCGTGACGGAAGAACGGGGGCCTTAACCCGAAGTTCCCCCCGTGCCGATGTTTAAGCAGGTGGCAGGGCCCTTGATCACGAAGATTACATGACTACGTAGTCATGACCCGACGATGTTTCACCTGGTCAAGGCCCATGTAGGCGTCGCGGTGGGGAACAACGGCTTAACCCGAAGTTCCCCCTGTGCCGATATGCCACAGTGCTTAAGCAGGTGGTGGGGCCTTTGATCACGGAGATTACATGACTACGTAGTCATGACCCGACGATGTTTCACCTGGTCAAGGCCCATGTAGGCGTCGCGGTGGGGGGAACAACGGCTTAACCCGCCATCGGTGTTCCCGAGCCGCCCCCGGGCCGGCACGGCCGGTTGGATGCCGCCCCCGCGCCGCCCGGCTGAGGCCCCCGGGGCCTGCGGGGCCCGGTGAGGAACGGGGAGCTGGTGGGGCCGGTGTGAGGGGACCGGCACCAGTGCCCCGGGAGCGCCTACCATGGAAGGACCGTGCGAGCAATCGAGTGAGGTTCATCGTGCCAGCCACCAGTTCCGCAGCCAGTCCCGGACGAAAGGCCGCCAGGCCCGCCGCAGGTACCGGGGACGCCACGGGGAACGCCCCGGTGAGCCGGAGCGTGATGATCGGCACCGGCCCGGCCGCGGAGACCGGGACGGCGCGCGTCAAACGCGGGATGGCCGACATGCTCAAGGGCGGCGTGATCATGGACGTGGTCACGCCCGAGCAGGCGAAGATCGCCGAAGACGCGGGCGCCGTCGCGGTCATGGCGCTGGAGCGGGTGCCCGCCGACATCCGCGCCCAGGGCGGTGTCGCCCGGATGAGCGACCCCGACATGATCGACCAGATCATCGGCGCGGTCTCGATCCCGGTGATGGCCAAGTGCCGGATCGGGCACTTCGCCGAGGCGCAGGTGCTGCAGGCGATCGGCGTGGACTACGTCGATGAGTCCGAGGTGCTCACCCCCGCCGACGAGGCGCACCACGTGGACAAGTGGTCGTTCACCGTGCCGTTCGTGTGCGGCGCCACCAACCTGGGCGAGGCGCTGCGCCGCATCGCCGAGGGGGCGGCGATGATCAGGTCCAAGGGCGAGGCCGGCACCGGCAACGTGGTGGAGGCCACGCGCCACATGCGGCAGATCGCCGGCGACATCCGCCGCCTGGGCGTCATGCGCGGCGAGGAGCTCTTCGCCGCCGCGAAGGAGCTGCAGGCACCCTACGAACTGGTCGCCGAGGTGGCCGCGGCGGGCAAGCTGCCCGTCGTGCTGTTCACCGCCGGCGGGATCGCCACCCCGGCGGACGCGGCGCTGATGATGCAGCTCGGCGCGGAGGGCGTGTTCGTGGGCTCGGGCATCTTCAAGTCCGGCGACCCGGCGCGCCGCGCCGCCGCCATCGTCAAGGCAACTACCTTCCACGACGACCCCGACGTGGTCGCCAAGGTGTCGCGTGGCCTCGGTGAGGCCATGGCCGGCATCAGCACCGACACCCTCGCGCCGGCCGAGCGCTACGCGGGGCGCGGCTGGTAATACACGGCGGCTCCCCGCTGGCTGTCAGGCCTCCCGGACCGCCCTCCACGTCACCACTGGGAGTGCGGAGATGTTCGAACGGTTCACCGACCAGGCGCGCCGGGTCGTGGTGCTGGCCCAGGAGGAAGCACGGAATCTCGGGCACGGCTACATCGGCACCGAGCACCTCCTGCTCGGGCTGCTCAGCGAGGGCGAGGGTCTGGCGGCGCAGGCCCTGGGCGCGCTCGAGATCACCCTGGACCAGGTCAGGGTGCAGGTCGCGGAGATCGTCGGGGAGGGGACCGGCCAGCCGGCCGGCCATATCCCGTTCACCCCGCGCACCAAGAAGGTGCTCGAACTCTCGCTCCGTGAGGCGCAGCGGCTCGGGGACAGCTACATCGGCACCGAGCACATCCTGCTCGGTCTCGCCCGCGAGGGTGAGGGCATCGGTGTCCAGGTCCTGGAGCGGCTCGGCGCGGGCAAGGACCGGGTGCTCGCCCAGGTCCTGATGACCAGGCGGGCGGCACCGGGCGAGGAACCGCGGCGGGTGCCGGCGCCCTCGATAGGGCAGATGGTCGCCGGGGGCCCCCTCAGCGCCCGCGCCGTGATGAGCCGCCTCGATGAGATCGTGGAGCGGCTCACCGCGATCGAGAACCAGCTGGCCGAGCTGCGGAACCCGCGGCCCCGCGCCCCGCGGAAACCGGCATCGGGCGGGGCGCGCAAACCGCCCGCCGGCGGGGCGCGGCGCAAGCCCCCGGCCGCCGGCGCGGAGCCGCCCGGGCGGGTGGAGCCCCCCGCCGAAGAGGCGTAGCCGCACTCATCCCGCGACCGGGGGCCGGTGCCACCGGGCCCGGAATACGCGGCCCGGGCCGCGGCGTTCCAGCCGGGTTGGGCGGTCGCTACTACCCTCGATGTCAGGGTGGGGTGAGTTACGGAGGTTTTCAGTGGTGTCGGCACCGGTCGTCGGGGTTCTTGCGCTGCAAGGGGATGTCGCCGAGCACATGCGGGCGCTGGCGCGGACGGGTGCGACGCCGGTCAGCGTGCGCCGGCCCGACGAGCTGGCCGCGGTGGACGGCCTGGTGCTCCCGGGCGGTGAGTCCACCACGATGTGGAAGCTGACCACGGCGTTCGAGGTCGCCGAGCCGCTGCGCAAGCGGCTGTCCGGCGGGATGCCCGCGTTCGGCTCCTGCGCCGGGATGATCATGCTGGCCGACCGGCTGCTCGACGGGGTCGAGGGCCAGGAAACACTTGGCGGGATCGGGATGACGGTGCGGCGCAACGCGTTCGGCCGCCAGGTCGACTCGTTCGAGAGCGACATCAGCCTCGAAGGCATCGCGAGCCCCCCGGACCCTCCGTTCCGCGCCGTGTTCATCAGGGCGCCCTGGGTGGAGGCGGTGAGCGAGCGCGTGACGGTCCTCGGCACCGAGCGGATCACCGGTAGGATCGTCGCGGTCCGGCAGGGTCCGCTGCTTGCCACCTCCTTCCATCCCGAGTTGACTGGCGACCCGCGCATCCACCGGTACTTCGTTGACATGGTGAGGGAACGGACAAACCCATGAGTGGCCACTCCAAGTGGGCGACGACCAAGCACAAGAAGGCGGCGGTGGATGCGCGCCGCGGGAAACTGTTCGCCAAGCTGATCAAGAACGTTGAGGTGGCAGCGCGGACCGGCGGAAGCGACCCGGCGGGCAATCCCACCCTCTACGACGCGGTGCAGAAGGCCAAGAAGAACTCGGTGCCGAACGAGAACATCGACCGGGCGATCCGCCGCGGCTCCGGCGCGGAAGGCGGCGGCGCGGCCTACGAGGCGATCACCTACGAGGGTTACGCCCCCGGCGGCGTCGCGGTACTGGTGGAGTGCCTGACCGACAACCGCAACCGGGCCGCCGCCGACGTTCGCACGGCGCTCACCCGCAACGGCGGGTCCATGGCCGACCCGGGTTCGGTCTCCTACCTGTTCCACCGCAAGGGCGTGGTCATCGTCACCAAGACCGGCGATGTGACCGAGGACGACGTGGTGGCGGCGGTGCTGGACGCCTGGGCGGAGGAGGTCGAGGACCTCGGGGACTCGTTCGAGGTGACCTGCGAGCCAGGCGACCTGGTCGCGGTGCGCTCCGCGGTGACCGCCGCCGGGCTGGAGTACGACTCCGCCGAGGTAGCGTTCCTGCCCGCGGTCGAGGTCCCGCTGGACGAGGATCAGGCCAAGCGGGTGTTCCGGCTGATCGAGGCGCTCGAGGACTCCGACGACGTGCAGGACGTCTACGCCAACTACTCGGTCTCCGACGAGGTCATGGAGAAGCTCGGCTAGTACTCGCACCAGCGGGGCGACCCCCCGCTGGTGCTGCCGCGACACGCCGGGGCGCTGACGGGCTGCCCGAGCGCTGGGGCTGTAGGGTCGGTACCGAACACGTGTTCGTGAACTCTTAGCGGAGCCCGGGCGGTGATGCATGCGGGTGCTCGGCGTCGACCCTGGCTTGACCCGCTGCGGCATCGGGGCCGTGGACGGCGTGCCGGGCAGGCCGCCCAGCCTGGTCCACGCGGATGTGATCCGCACGCCCGCGGGTGCCAGCATCGCGGCGCGGCTGCTCGCCCTGGAGGAAGAGATCGACACCTGGCTGGCCGAGTACCGGCCGGACGCCGTCGCGGTGGAGCGGGTGTTCAGCCAGCACAACGTGCGGACCGTCATGGGCACCGCGCAGGCGGGGGCGGTGGCGATCGTGTGCGCCGCGCGGCGCGGCCTGCCGGTCGCGCTGCACACCCCGAGCGAGGTGAAGGCGGCGGTGACCGGCAGCGGCCGGGCGGACAAGGCCCAGGTGACGGCCATGGTGATGCGGCTGCTGCGGATGACGGACCCGCCGCGGCCCGCGGACACGGCCGACGCGCTGGCGCTGGCCATCTGCCACCTGTGGCGGGGCGGCACCCAGGAGCGGATGACCGCCGCGGGGAGCCGGATGGAGCAGCGGATCGCGGCCGCCCGCGCCGGGATGCAGGACCAGCTCGCGGCCGCGCGCCGGGAGCGGGACGCCAGGCTGCGAGGCGCACGATGATCTCCCATCTGGCCGGCACGGTCACCGCGGTCGCCCCCGAGGGGGCGGTCATCGAGGTGGGCGGCGTCGGGCTGCTCGTGCAGTGCACGCCGGGGACGCTGGCCACGCTCCGGCCCGGGGAGCGGGCCCGGGTGGCCACCTCGCTGGTGGTGCGGGAGGACGCGCTCACCCTGTTCGGCTTCGCCACCGACGACGAGCGGGACGTCTTCGTCCTGCTGCAGACCGCCAGTGGCGTCGGGCCCCGGCTGGCGCTGGCCATGCTCGCGGTCTTCGCCCCTGACGCGCTGCGCCGCGCCGTGCTCAGCGAGGATGTCGCCGCGCTCACCCGGGTCCCCGGTATAGGCCGCAAAGGTGCCCAGCGAATCGTCCTCGAACTCGCCGGCCGCCTGGGCGCACCGGGCTCGGGGAGCCCAGGAGAACCGGGCCCCGGGGCGGCGTCCCGCCCCGCCGGGGCGGCCCCGTGGCGGGAACAGGTCAGGGCCGGGCTGGTCAACCTGGGCTGGCAGGCCCGCGACGCGGACCAGGCCATCGCGGCGGTGGAGACCGACCTGGCGGACGCGGCCGCCGCCGACGGCGACGGACCCGCCGCAGCCAAGGATCCCGACGCCGCGGCGATGCTGCGCGCCGCGCTGCGGAAGCTCAGCCGGGCATGACCGGCCCCGAGGGCGTGCCCACGGAGGGCGACCGGCTCGTCTCCCCGCTGGCCGACGCCGACGACCGGGTCATCGAGAGCACGCTGCGGCCCAAGCGCCTGGGCGACTTCATCGGGCAGGCCCGGGTCCGGGAACAGCTCTCCCTGCTGCTCGCCGGGGCGCTGCGCCGCGGCAAGGCCCCCGACCACGTGCTGCTGTCCGGGCCCCCCGGGCTGGGCAAGACCACCATCGCCATGATCATCGCCGTGGAGCTGGGCACGCCGCTGCGGATCACCAGCGGGCCCGCCATCGAGCGGGCCGGCGACCTCGCCGCGGTGCTGTCCACCCTGGGCGACGGCGAGGTCATGTTCATCGACGAGATCCACCGCCTGGCCCGCCCCGCCGAAGAGATGCTCTACCTGGCGATGGAGGACTTCCGGGTCGACGTGGTCATCGGCAAGGGGCCGGGGGCGACCGCCATCCCGCTGGAGATTGCGCCGTTCACCCTGGTCGGCGCCACCACCCGGGCCGGGTTGCTGCCCGCGCCGCTGCGGGACAGGTTCGGCTTCACCGCGCACCTGGACTTCTACGACGCCGCGGAGCTGGAGGTCATCATCCGGCGGTCGGCGTCGCTGCTCGGCGTGACCCTCAGCGACGACGGCGCCAGCGAGATCGCCCGCCGGTCGCGGGGGACACCGCGGATCGCCAACCGCCTGCTGCGCCGGGTCCGCGACTACGCGGAGGTCCGCGCCGACGGGGTGGTCACCCTGGAGATCGCCCGGGCCGCGCTGGAACTGTACGAAGTGGACACCCACGGGCTTGACCGGCTGGACCGGGCCGTGCTGCGGGCGCTGGTCACCCGGTTCGGTGGCGGGCCGGCCGGGCTGTCGACCCTCGCCGTCGCCGTGGGTGAAGAAGCCGAGACGGTGGAGGTGGTGGCCGAGCCGTTCCTGGTCCGGGAGGGCCTGATCGCGCGCACTCCCAGGGGCCGGGTGGCCACCCCGCTCGCCTGGGAGCACATGGGCCTCACCCCGCCGGACCCGGCCGCGGCCGCGGGCCTGGCCGGCCCCGGCACCCTGTTCGACGACGAAGGCACGCCCGCCTGAGCGCCGGGCCGGCAACTCCCGGGCCGGTGCGTACGTTGTCCATGCAGCGGGCCGTGCGGGGCCCGGCGGGCGTGGTTTATCGCGACGACGTCACGATGTCCTCGGTGGAGGCCATAGCCTGTTGGTGCGCCGCTAGGGCGCTACACTTCGGCAGTTGGCCGGCGCCTGCCCTGTCCCCGTGACGGGCGGCCACGCTGGCAATCGCCTCGGCGACGCGGCCGGGCGCGGAATGTCAACGGAAGGATGCCCCGCAATGGGGAATGAGATTCTCGTGGCTGCGAGCACGACGGGCAAGTCCGGGGGCAGCGGCTACTTCTTCGTGATCATCATCGTGGCGCTGTTCGCCCTCCTGTACTTCGTCACCATCAGGCCGCAGCGCAACCGGCAGCGCGCCGCCGCCCAGTCGCAGCGCGACATCGTGCCGGGCATGCGGGTGCGCACCACGGCCGGGATGTACGCCACCGTGGTATCGGTGGAAGACCAGGACGTCGTGCTGGAGGTCGCCCCCGGCGTGAACGTCCGCTACCTCCGGCGGGCCGTCATGGACGTGGTGTCCGGCCCCGGCGGGATGCCGGCCGGCAACCCGCCACCGGGGCATCCGGAGAATCTGGACGAAACCGAGGACGACGCAGCCACAGGCGGCGGGTAGGTACCGGCGCGGCATTCCGCGTCAACGGCGGCCCCAACGACGAGCGGATCGAAGGATAGGCAGAAGTGGCTACCCCTCGCGGCAACGCCTCCAGGCCCGGCCGTCACCTGGCCGTGCTGGCGGCGGTCATCGTTGTATTGCTCCTGGCCATCCTGGGCAGCGACGTCGGCAGCCCGGCGAAATGGCACCAGGCGTTCCAGGTGCGCCTGGGCCTCGACCTCACCAGCGGCACGACCGTCTCGCTCAAAGCGGTGCCGGTGCACGGCTCGACCGTGACCCCCGCCGAGCTGGCCACGGCGCAGCAGATCATGTTCAACCGAGTGAACAGCGCGGGCTTCACCGAGGCGCAGGTCGTGCCGCAGGGCACGAACATCATGACGGTGTCGGTGCCCGGCCAGAACTCGCAGAAGGTCGTCCAGCTGGTGAGCCAGACCGCCGAACTGCTGTTCCGCCAGGTGCTCCTGATGGCACCCAACGCGGCCACCGCCGTCACCCCCACGCCCACCCCGTCGCCGACCGCATCGGGCACCGCTTCTCCCGCACCGTCGGCGAGCGCCTCGCCACAGGCGTCCCCGTCCGCCTCGGCCAGCGCCTCGGCGAGCGCGCTGGGGCTGCGGGGGGAGACGGGCAGCCGGACCGCGGAACTGACCCGCAGCGCCAGCCGTCTCGGCGCGGTGACGGCGGCGCAGGCGAAGGCCAGCCCCACGCCGACACCTTCGGCCACCCCGACCCCGTCCGCGACGGGCAGCCCGGTGGCGACGCCGAGCCCGGTCCCGACGGTCACCTCGCATAACGGCACCTCCACCTGGCAGCAGGCCAGCGGTAACGCGGCAGTGCTCAGCAACCGTATAAAGGACCTGTTCGACAGGGTCAACTGCGCTTCCAAGGACTGGGCCAAGCAGATCGGCTACGGCCCGGCCGTCTGGGACAACCCGAAGACCCAGATCGTGGCCTGCGGGCTCTCCAACGGGACCAGCGGCGTGCCGTACAAGTTCGTGCTCGACCAGGCCAAGGTGCTCGGCAGCCAGATCAAGTCGGCCAGCGCGACCCCGCAGACAACCAGCACGTTCTGGCAGGTCAACCTGAACTTCAACGGCGCGGGCGCCAGCGCGTTCGGGCGCCTCACCACCCTGATGTACAACCAGTACGGCAAGACCGCCTCGCCGCTGGACGACCTCGCGGTGGTGCTGGACGGCCAGGTCATCTCGTTCCCGGCGATCAACACTGGCCCGATCGTCGGCGGGTCGGCGGTGATCTACGGCAGCTTCAGCCAGTCGCAGGCCACCAACCTGGCCAACGTGCTGTCCTACGGCGCGCTGCCGCTGTCCTTCCACCAGGAGGCCGTGGAAACGATCACCCCGCAGCTCGGCCACGACCAGCTCAACGCCGGGCTGCTGGCCGGGGCGATCGGGCTCATCCTGGTCATCTGCTACCTGCTCTTCTACTACCGGGGCCTGGCCATCGTCGCGGTGTCCAGCCTCGCCATCGCGGCGCTGCTGGCCTATATGTCGGTGATCGTGCTCGGCAAGTACCAGGGCTTCGCCTTGTCGCTGGCCGGCATCGCGGGCCTCATCGTGGCGGTCGGCATCACCGCGGACTCGTTCGTGGTCTTCTTCGAACGGCTGCGTGACGAGGTACGTGAGGGCGGCAAGTCGCTGCGCGCCGCGGTGGAACACGGCTGGGGCCGGGCCCGGCGGACCATCCTGGTCTCCGACACGGTGTCGTTCCTCGCCGCGGCCCTGCTGTATTACTTCTCGATCGGCGACGTCAAGGGCTTCGCGTTCACCCTCGGCCTGACCACGATCATCGACCTGGTGGTGGTCTTCACCTTCACCAAGCCGATGATGACGCTGCTCGCCCGGACCAGGTTCTTCGGCGGCGGCCACCGGATGTCCGGCCTCGATCCCGCGCGCCTGGGGGCCAGGGCGCCCTGGCGCGGCACCCCCCGGACCCCGGTCCGGCCCCGGCCAGCCAGGCAAGCCACGGCGAAGGAGGCGTGATGGCGTCCCTCGGCGGTATCGGCGGCCGGCTCTACCGGGGTGAGGTCTCGGTGGAGTTCGTGGCCCGCCAGCGGCTCTGGTACTCGATCTCCGGCGCGATCCTGGTGATCAGCGTGGTCGCGCTGACCGTCTTCGGGCTGAACTTCAGCGTGGATTTCAAGGGCGGCTCGGTCTACCAGTTCGCGGCCGGCAACTCCAGCATCTCCCAGGTGCGCCAGACGGTCAGCGGGGCCGGCGGCGGCGGGGACGCCATCGTCCAGAAGATCACCCCGCTCGGCGGCGGCGGCGCCAAGTGGCAGGTGCAGACGCACCCGCTCACCGTCAAGCAGCAGAACAGCGTGCAGGCCGCGATCAGCCACCGGTTCGGCGTCGCGCAGAACGCGATCAACGTCACCTCCATCGGGGCGAGCTGGGGCAGCCAGATCTCGCAGAAGGCCACCGAAGCGCTCATCGCCTTCCTGATCGTGATCGTCATCTACCTGTCGATCGCGTTCGAGTGGAAGATGGCCGTTGCCGCGCTGGTCGCGCTCGCGCACGACATCGTCATCACGGTCGGCGTGTACGCGCTCGCCCACTTCCAGGTGAGCCCCGCGTCGGTGATCGGGCTGCTGACGATCCTCGGTTATTCGCTGTACGACACGGTGGTGGTGTTCGACAAGGTCCGGGAGAACACCGCCGGGCTGCTCGCCTCCAGCCGGTCCACCTACAGCCAGGCGGCGAACCAGGCGCTCAACCAGACGCTGGTCCGGTCGATCAACACCTCGCTGATCGCCCTGCTGCCGGTCGCCTCGATCCTGTTCGTGGGCGCCGGGTTCCTCGGCGCCGGCGAGCTGAAGGACCTGGCTCTCGTGCTGTTCGTGGGCATGCTGTCGGGCACCTACTCCTCGATCTGCATCGCCACCCCGGTGCTGGCCGACCTGAAGGAACGCGAGCCGCAGTTCAAGGCCCTCGCCAAGCGCGTGCAGTTGCGCGCCTCCGGCGGGCGCGCGGCCCAGCGCGCCGCGGCCAAGGCCACCGCCGCCAAGCCGGCGGGCTCGCGCCGGGGCGGCGCGGCGGTGATCGACCCGGACGCTGGCCTGGATGAGGCCGGCGCGGACGAGGCCGGCCTGGCCGTGTCCGACGACGGCCCGCAGGCGGTGGACGAGGCGGCCGGCGACGCCGTGGATACCGGTGCCGTCGCCCCCGGGGAGCCGGTCGCCGCGGGCGCGGGCCAGCCTGCCGCCCGCGGCGGGCAGCGGCCGGGCCCGCGCCAGCAGCCCCGGCGCACCAGCGCGGCCAAGCGCCGGCCCAGCGGCAAGAAGCGGCGCCGGTAGCCGCCTTGCCGGGCGACCAAACCGCCGCGGGCGCCGGGCTGGCCGGCCTGATCGCCGCCCGGGTCCGCGACATCCCCGACTACCCGCAGCCGGGCATCGTGTTCAAGGACATCACCCCGCTGCTCGCCGACGGTGCGGCGTTCCGGGCGGTGGTGACCGCCCTGGCCAGCGGGCATGGGCCCATCGACAAGGTGGCCGGGATCGAGGCACGCGGGTTCATCCTGGCCGCGCCGGCGGCCTGCCAGCTGGCGGCCGGGTTCGTGCCGATCCGCAAGCAGGGGCGCCTGCCCGGGCCCACCTACGCGCAGAGCTACGAACTCGAGTACGGGACCGCCACCATCGAGGTGCACCGGGACGCCTTCGGCCCGGGGGAGCGGGTCCTGATCATCGACGACGTGCTGGCCACCGGTGGCACCGCCCAGGCCACCGCAAGCCTGGTCCGCCGGGCCGGTGCGGAAATCGTCGGCGTGGCCGTCATCCTTGAACTGACCTTCCTCGGCGGCCGGGCCAGGCTGGCGGGGGAAGCGCTGCGCACCCTCGTGGCGGTGTGACCACCCGGGCGGAGTAATACGCCGCTCTCGCGCGTTATGACCTGCTACCTGTCGGTGCTGACGGGGCAACCGGGGGACCGCCCTGACAGGCGCCGATAGACTAGAGGCCTGGGCGGACGACAGGAGCGCATGTGGCAGGTGACGTAGCAACGACCGGCACGGCCGCCGCTGACGTCACCCAGTCCGTCCCGGAGCGGGGGGAATCCGCCGTTCCCGGGCAGGACGCAGAGGTGGCGCGCGAGGCGGGTACGCCGCGCCGCGCCCAGCCACGTCCCGCCGCTGGCACCGGTGCCAAGCCCGCCCAGGCCGGCGCCCCGCCCGCTTCGCCGCCGGCCGGCGGTGCCGCCGCGCACGGCGCGGCCCCGCCCGGCATCGCCGGGGGTGCCGGGGTCCGCCGCCGGCTGGCCCGCCTCGGCGCGCCCCGCGGCGGCAGCATCAACCCTGTGCTCGAACCGCTGATCAAGACGGTCCGCGCGACCCACCCCAAGGCGGACATCAGGCTCATCGACCGCGCCTACGAGGTGGCCGCGCACTGGCACGCCGGGCAGATGCGCAAGAGCGGTGACCCGTACATCACCCACCCGCTCGCGGTGACCACCATCCTGGCCGAACTCGGCATGAACACCGACACCCTCTGCGCCGCGCTGCTGCACGACACCGTCGAGGACACCGACTACACCCTCGCCGAACTGCGCAAAGAGTTCGGTGAGGAGGTGGCGGCGCTGGTCGATGGGGTCACCAAGCTGGACCGGGTCAAGTACGGGGAGGCCGCCGAGGCGGAAACCGTGCGCAAGATGGTCGTCGCGATGGCCCGCGACATCCGGGTTCTGGTGATCAAGCTCGCCGACCGGCTGCACAACATGCGCACGCTGCGCTACCTGCCGAGGGAGAAGCAGGAGCGCAAGTCGCGGGAGGTACTGGAGATCTTCGCTCCGCTCGCGCACCGGCTGGGCATGAACACCATCAAGTGGGAACTGGAGGACCTGGCCTTCGCGACCCTGTACCCCAAGCGGTACGACGAGATCGCCCGGATGGTCTCCGAACGCGCCCCCAAGCGGGAGTTGTTCCTCCAGGACGTGGTCGAAGAGGTCAAAGGCGACCTGCGCGAGGCCAAGATCAAGACGTGGGTCACCGGGCGGCCCAAGCACTACTACTCCGTCTACCAGAAGATGATCGCCCGCAATGTCGGCTTCGACGAGATCTATGACCTGATGGGCATCCGCGTCCTTGTCGACTCGGTCCGGGACTGCTACGCGGCCCTCGGCACCATCCACGCCCGGTGGAACCCGATCCCCGGGCGGTTCAAGGACTACATCGCGATGCCGAAGTTCAACATGTACCAGTCGCTGCACACGACGGTCATCGGCCCGGGGGGCAAGCCCGTCGAACTGCAGATCAGGACCTGGGGCATGCACCGGCGGGCGGAGTACGGCGTCGCCGCGCACTGGAAGTACAAGGAAGAGTCGCTGGTCCCCGGCGGCCGGGGCGGCGCGTCCGCCGCCAGCGACATGGTCTGGCTGCGGCAACTGGTCGACTGGCAGCGCGAAACCGCCGACCCGGCCGAGTTCCTCGAGTCGCTGCGGTTCGACCTCGGCGCCGCCGAGGTGTACGTGTTCACCCCCCGGGGCCAGGTGATCGCGCTGCCGCAGGGTGCCACCCCGGTGGACTTCGCCTACGCGATCCACACCGAGGTCGGTCACCGTTGCATCGGCGCCAGGGTCAACGGGCGCCTGGTGGCGCTGGAGAGCGCCCTCGACAACGGCGACACGGTGGAGATCTTCACCTCCAAGGCGCCCGACGCCGGCCCCAGCCGGGACTGGCTGGGCTTCGTCAAGAGCGCCCGGGCCCGCAACAAGATCAGGCACTGGTTCTCCAAGGAGCGGCGCGAGGCCGCGGCGGAGGCCGGCAAGAGCGCGATCGCCCGCGCCATGCGCAAGCAGGGGCTGCCGCTGCAGCGGATGGCCACCGCTGACGCGCTGCTGGCCATCGCCACCGAGATGCGCTTCAGCGACCTGTCCGCGCTGTACGCGGCCGTCGGCGAGGGCCACGCCAGCGCCCAGTCCGTGGTCAGCAAGCTGGTCCAGTCCGTCGGCGGGGTGGACGGCGCGCAGGAGGACCTCGCCGAGACCGCCCTGCCCACCCGCCCGCCACGGCCCAGCCCGGTGCACGACTCGGGCGTCGTGGTCGAGGGGGCGGCCGACGTCTGGGCCCGGCTGTCCCGCTGCTGCACCCCGGTGCCGGGGGACGAGATCACCGGGTTCGTCACCCGCGGCCATGGCGTCTCGGTGCACCGGGCCGACTGCACCAACCTTCTGCACCTGCTCGACTCCGAGCCGGAGCGGCTCGTGGCGGTCCACTGGTCGCCCACCGAGGACTCGCTGTTCCTGGTCGCGATCCAGGTGGAGGCCCTCGACCGGACCGGGCTGCTGTCCGACGTCACCCGGTCCATCTCCGACCAGCACGTCAACATCCTGTCCGCGTCGGTGACCACCACCAGGGACCGGGTGGCGGTGAGCAAGTTCACCTTCGAGATGGGCGACCCCAAGCACCTGGGCCACGTATTGCGCGCGGTGCGCGCCATCGACGGCGTATACGACGTCTACCGGGTAACCAACTAACCAGGCCACCGTGCGCCATCAGGCGCACCCCGTACGGACATGGTGGGACAAGGGTCGGCGTGGTACGAGGTCACCCTGTTAGTTCGGCTAGGGTGCGTTCGGCTTCGGCTAGCCAGGCGCGGCGGGCGTCTATGGCCTCCTGCGCGTCCTGCACCGCCTGCGGGTTGCCCGCCTCCCGGGCCTTGCCCAGTTGCTCTTCCAGCCCGCTGATCGCGCTGCGGATCTGCTCGACGGTCCCCCGGGCGCGGGCCAGCGCCTCGGGGTTGGAGCGCCGCCACTGAGCGTCCTCCGCCTTGCGGACCGTGTCCTCGATCCGGCGCAGCCCGGCCTCCAGCCGCTCGTGCGCCTCCCGCGGCACCGGGCCAGCCTGCTCCCAGCGCTCCTGGATGCCCCGCAGGGCGGCGCGGGCGGCGCGGATATCGGTCACCGGGACGAGCTTCCCCGCCTCCTCGAGCAACTGGGTCTTGACGTTGGCGTGCTCGCGCAGCGCGGCGTCCTTGGCCGAATAGACCTCCGACCGGGCCCGGAAGAAGGTGTCCTGTGCGGTCTTGAACCGGTTCCACAGCTCGTCCTCGTCGGCCCGGGCCGCCCGGCCCGCCGCCTTCCAGGACCGCATCAGGTCACGGAACGCGGCCGCGGTCGCCGGCCAGTCGGTGGAGCCGGCGAGTTCCTCCGCGTCCGCGCACAGCTTCTCCTTGCGCGCCTTCGCCTCCTCGCGCTCCTCGCCCAATTCCGCGAAGTAGGCCTTGCGGCGCTTGTTGAACGCGTTCCGGGCCGTGGACAGGCGTTTCCACAGCGCGGTCTCCACCCCGCGGTCGGCCCGCGGCGCGGCCTTCCATTCCTCCAGCAACTGGCGCAGCCGCTCACTGCTGTTTTTCCAGTGCGTCGCCTCGGCCGCGATGGTCTCGGCCTCGGCGACGATGGCCTCCTTGATGCTCCTGGCCTCGGTGCGCATCTGATCACGCTGCGCGCGGACCTCTTCCTGGCGCTCGTCCACCTTCCCGGTGAGCGCCTCCAGCCTGGCGTGCAACTGGCCCAGGTCGCCGATCGCGTGTGCGCCGGTGACGGTCGCCTCCAGCCGCTCGATCGCCGCGCGGGCCTGGGCAGGCGACAGGTCGGTCGTGGTGATCCGCTGCTCGAGCAGGCTGACCTCGGTGTCCAGCGCCTCGAACTTGCGGCGGTAGAAGGCGAGCGCCTCCTCGGGGCTGCCGGCTTGCCAGGACCCGATCACCCGCTCCCCGTCGGCGGTGCGCACGTATACCGTGCCGTCGGCGTCCACCCGGCCCCACGGATCGTTGGCGCTGGTCACCGTGAACCTCCTGCTCAGACCTGGCCCCAGGTAAAGGGTGTGTCAGGCCTTAGTAATAGTGACACTTTCGATGGTGACCTTCTCCTTCGGATGGCCATCACCGTTGCCGTTGCTGTTGTCTGTGCCCGCCTTGGCCACATTCTGGATGATTCCCAGCCCGCCGACGATTTTTCCGAAGGGGGTGTAGCTCGCCGGGAGCGTTAGCGAATTGCGATATACGAGGAAGAACTGGCTCCCGTTGGTGCCCGGCCCCGCGTTCGCCATGGCCACCGTCCCCGCGGTGTACTTGGCCCCGGCCAGGTTCTCGTCCGCGAACTTGTACCCGGGGCCGCCGCTGCCGGTCCCCGTGGGGTCGCCGCATTGCAGCACGTAGATGCCTGACGTGGTGAGCCGGTGGCAGGGCGTGTTGTTGAAGTAGCTCTTCGCCGCCAGGTAGATGAACGAGTTGACGGTGCAGGTGGCCTGGTGGTTGAGCAGGACCAGGACGATCGTGCCCCGGTTGGTCTTGATCGTGGCTTGGTATTTGGCAGCCTTGTCGGCCGGCTTGGCGGGCGGGATCCCGACCTTGCGGGCGGCAGCCCCGCTCGGCGTGTACACGCAGTGCGTCGCCGGCTCGGCGGCCAGCGATGGTGTGGGCGAAGGGGTGGGCGTCGGGGCGGTGGCGGTCGGGGTGGGGGTGGGGGTGGACGTGGCGGCCGCCGCGGGCTTGCCGCCGCCACCGCCGAACGCTAGGTAACCGCCGCCGCCGAGCAGGACCACCGCGCAGCAGGCCGCCACGATGATGCCGGCCAGGCGCCAACGGTGGGCGCGCTGAACCCGCCTCGCCTGCTGCCGCGCGTAATGCTCACGGGCGAGCTTTCGCTGGCGCTCCTTTTTCCCCGCCACGCTGCCGCCCTCCTTCCTTGAGTATGAACGGTGTAGCTGATCTGCGAAACTTCGCGAATCGTACCTGGCCATCGTGGGAAACGGCGGGGCTATTATCGGTTCGTCGCGCGGGCGGGCGGATCGGTAGCCTGGAGGCGCGCCGCCCGCCCGCCCGACCGATCCGCTTTCCGCAGGGAGGATTACCCGTGCTCATCGCCGGGTTCCCGGCTGGCTCATTCGCCACCAACTGTTATGTGGTGGCCCCCGGCCCGGGTGAGGAATGCGTCATCATCGACCCGGGGCAGGACGCCGAGCCGGGCGTCGAGGAACTGCTCGCCGAGCACCGGCTTCGGCCGGTTGCGGTGCTGGCGACCCACGGCCACGTCGACCACATCTGGTCGGTGGCGCCGGTGTGCGGCGCGCGGGGCATCCCCGCCTACATCCACCCGGACGACCGGGACCTGCTCTCCGACCCCGCCAAGGGCTTCGGCCTGGTGGGCCAGCAGTTGTTCCGCGGGCTGACGTTCTCCGAGCCGGACGACGTGATCGCGCTCGCCGACGGGATGACGCTGCGGCTGGCCGGGGTCGAGCTTGTGGTGGACCACGCGCCCGGCCACACGCCCGGCTCGGTCACGTTCCGGACCGGCAATCAGGGGGAACCTGGGGAGCCGTCTCGCCGGGATGGCGGGGCCCAGGGCCACGTGGCGAAGGAACGGGGCCCTGGGCCAGCGGGGGGTTCCGGGCCATCGGGGTCTGGGGTGTCCCCAGACAGTGGAGTGTCCCCCCGGGCCGGCGGGGCCCAGGGCCACGTGGCGAAGGAACGGGGCCCTGGGCCAGCGGGGGGTTCCGGGCCGTCGGGGTCTGGGGTGTCCCCAGACGGTGGAGTGTCCCCCCGGGCCAGCACGCAGAGCGTGCTGTTCTCGGGGGACCTGCTGTTCGCCGGCTCGATCGGCCGCACCGACTTGCCGGGCGGCGACTACCCGGCCATCCTGGACAGCCTGTCCCGGGTGTGCCTGACGCTGCCCGACGACACGCGGGTGCTGCCCGGGCACGGGCCGCAGACCACCATCGGCGCCGAGCGGGCCACGAACCCGTTCCTGACCGGGCTTTCCCCCGGGCGGGGGCCGGCTTGGGCCGCCGGGCCGAAGGGGCCGGGCGCGAGCGAAAGAGGCTGATCACGCGATGATTCGATCCCACGGGGCGGGGACCCTCCGCCGGGCCCAGGCCGGCGAGCGGGTGACCCTCGCCGGCTGGGTGGCGCGGCGCAGGGACCACGGCGGCATCGTCTTCATCGACCTGCGCGACGCCAGCGGGGTGGTGCAGGTGGTGTTCCGCGGGGAGGGCGAGGACCGGCCCGAGCACGCGCTGCGCGCCGAGTTCTGCATCCAGGTGTCCGGGGAGGTGCGCGAGCGCCCGGCGGGGAACGAGAACCCGGAGCTGCCCACCGGGGAGGTCGAGGTCGTCGCGGACGGCCTGGAGGTGCTGGGTGAGTCCGAGCCGCTGCCGTTCCCGGTGGAGGGAACCGGGGAGCTGAGCGAGGACGTCCGGCTTCGATACCGCTACCTGGACATTCGCCGGCCGGAGACGGCGGCCGCGTTGCGCGTCCGGTCCGAGGCGACGTACCTGGCCGGCGACGTCATGCGGGAGCACGGCTTCGTCCAGGTGGAGACCCCCTACCTGACCCGGTCCACCCCGGAGGGCGCCCGGGACTTCGTGGTGCCGGTCCGGCTGCGGCCCGGCTCCTGGTACGCGCTGCCGCAGTCCCCGCAGTTGTTCAAGCAGCTCCTGATGGTCGGCGGGCTGGAGCGCTACTACCAGCTCGCCCGCTGCTTCCGTGACGAGGACTTCCGCGCCGACCGGCAGCCGGAGTTCACCCAGATCGACATCGAGATGAGCTTCGTCACCAGGGAAGACGTCATCGCGGTGGCCGAGGACCTGGTCGAGCGGTTGTGGGCGGAGCTGGCCGGGTACCAGATTCCCCGGCCGATTCCCCGGATGACCTACGCCGAGGGCATGCGCAGGTTCGGCTCCGACAAGCCGGACCTGCGGTTCGGCGTGGAGCTCGCCGACGTGACCGGCCACTTCGGCCAGACCTCCTTCCGCGTGTTCCAGGCGCCGCACGTCGGGGCGGTGGTGATGCCCGGCGGGGCCGGCCAGTCCCGCCGGGAACTCGACGGCTGGCAGGAGTGGGCCCGCTCCCGTGGCGCGCGCGGCCTGGCGTACGTGCTGATCGGCCCGGACGGGGCCGTGTCGGACAGCGGCCCGGTGGCGCGGCACCTGTCGGGCACCGAGCGGGCCGGGCTGCCCGGGGCGGCCGGTGCGGCACCGGGTGACTGCGTGTTCTTTGCGGCAGGGCCGGCCGCGCAGGCGCAGTCGCTCCTCGGGGCGGCACGCCTGGAGATCGGCCACCGGCTCGGGCTCCTCGACGAGGCAGCCTGGTCGTTCCTGTGGATCGTGGACCCGCCGATGTTCGAGGAGGACGGCCAGGGCGGCTGGACCTCGGTGCACCACCCGTTCACCGCACCGCTGCCCGAGTGGGCGGACAAGTTCCCGGTCGAGCCGGACAAGGCGCTCGCCGACGCCTACGACCTGGTCCTCAACGGGGTGGAGATCGGCGGTGGCAGCTTGCGTATCCACCGCCGGGCCATGCAGGAACAGGTCTTCGACGTCATCGGCCTGTTGCCGGAGCAGGCCAGGTCGCAGTTCGGCTTCCTGCTGGAGGCGTTCGGGTACGGTGCGCCGCCGCACGGGGGGATCGCGTTCGGCTGGGACAGGACGCTGATGCTGCTGGCCGGGCGGGACACGATCCGCGACGTGATCGCGTTCCCCAAGGCAGCGTCGGGGCTCGACCCCCTCACGGGCGCGCCCACGCCCATCACCCCGCAGCAGCGCAAGGAAGCGGGGATCGACGTGCTGCCGCAGCCCGGCGCCTCCGCTTGATGCAGGCCGGGGAGGGCCGCGCGCAGGCCGCCGCGGGGCGGGACGTGCGGTCCGCGGCGGGGGATACGCTCGGGGCGTGGCCAGGGGTGACGGGCAGGCGGAGAGCCTGTTTGACGCGGCGGCCCGGGAAGCCGAGGATGCCGCCGCGCCGCTTGCCGTGCGGATGCGCCCGCGCACCCTGGACGAGGTCGTCGGGCAGGCGCACCTGACCGGCCCCGGCGCGCCGTTCCGCAAACTAATTGATCATGATGCCGCGATGTCGGTGGTGCTGTGGGGGCCGCCGGGGACCGGGAAGACCACCCTGGCCCACGTGGTGAGCGAGGTGACCAGGCGGCGCTTCACCGAGCTGTCGGCGGTCTCCGCGGGCGTCAAGGACGTCCGGGCGGCGATCGAGGTGGCCCGCCGCGACCTGGGGCTGACCGGCACCCAGACGGTGCTGTTCATCGACGAGGTGCACCGGTTCAACAAGGCGCAGCAGGACGCGCTGCTGCCCGCGGTGGAGAACCGCTGGGTGTCGTTCATCGGCGCGACCACGGAGAACCCGTTCTTCTCCGTGGTGGGGCCGCTGCTGTCCCGGTCTCTGCTGCTGACCCTGCAGCCGCTCGGCGACGACGACGTGCGCGCGGTCATCACCAGGGCGCTGGCCGACGAGCGCGGGCTGGCCGGGGCGGTCACCCTCGCCGGGGACGCCGCCGATCACCTGGTGCAACTGGCCGGCGGGGACGCCCGGCGCGCGCTCACCTACCTGGAGTCGGCCGCGCTCGGCCTGCCGCCGGGCGGGGAGGTCGGCCTGGCGGCGCTGGAACGGGCCGTGGACCGGGCCGCGGTCCGCTACGACCGCGACGGGGACCAGCACTACGACGTCATCAGCGCGTTCATCAAGAGCATCCGCGGCAGCGACGCCGACGCCGCGCTGCACTACCTGGCCAGGATGATCGAGGCGGGGGAGGACCCGCGGTTCATCGCACGGCGGCTGATCGTGCACGCGAGCGAGGACGTGGGGATGGCCGACCCTACGGCGCTCGGCGTCGCGGTCGCGGCCGCGCACGCGGTCGAGTTCGTCGGGCTGCCCGAGGCCCGGATCAACCTGGCCCAGGCGACCATCCACCTGGCCCTGGCGCCGAAGTCGAACGCGGTGGTCAAGGCGATCAACGCGGCGGGCGCCGACGTCCGCGCCGGGCTGACCGGCGCGGTGCCCGCGCATCTGCGGGACGCCAGCTACCGCGGCGCGGCCCGGCTCGGGCACGGCCAGGGCTACCGGTACCCGCACGACGACCCCGACGGCGTCGTGGCCCAGCAGTACGCGCCGGACGCGGTCACCGGCCGGCGGTACTACGAGCCGTCCCGGCACGGGGCCGAGGCCCGCTACGCCGAGCGCTCGGAGCGGATCCGGGCGATCCTGGGCGCATCAGGGGAGGTCACCGAACGCTGATCGCGACCTCACGCACAGGCGGTAGGGTCGGGCGGGTGGAGATCCGGGCATGCTGACCGCGGTGCACGTGGCGGTCGCGGCGGCCGCGGCGGCCTTCGTGACCGTGGCCGGCGTGGCGGTGTACGTCATGCTGAAGGCGGCCCGGCTGATGTCGGAGGCCTCCGCCGCGGTCGCGGGCCTGCGTGAGCGCGGCGATCTGCTGATCGACCGGGCCAACGCCGCGGTCGACCGGGCCAACGCCGCGGTCGACCAGGCCGGCGCCGCCGCCGACCGGGCCCGCGAGCAGATCGCCAGCAGGCAGGCCGTCACCGCCAGCGTGGAAGGCGTCACCGCCGCCATGGCCGGTCCCGGCGGCCACCTCACCGCCATGGCGCTGCATCCCGCCGCCGCCGAGGCCGCCCGCGGCCCACTGACCTGGGCCGCGGCGCTGGCGTACGGGGTCCGCTGGGCGCTTCGGATACGCCGGGCGGCCGCCCGGGACGCAGCGCGGCAGGCGGGCCGCGCCCAGCGCTGGCCCGGCCCGGCGCCGCAGCCGCGCCGGCGCGGGCCGCGCGGGGGTGACGCCGGCCGCCGTGCCCTGCTGACCGGCCGGGCCAACGGATCCCACCGATGATCCGCCGGCTGTTCTGGCTGCTGCTCGGCGCGGTGCTCGGCGTGACCGGGTACCGCAGGGCGACCGCGCTGGCGCGCTCGCTGCGGCCGGCGCCGCGGCCGAGCGCCCTCGCCGAGTTCGCCGCCGACGTGCGCGAGGGCATGGCGCTTTATATGGAACGACAGCCCGGGGCGGCAGCCTCTACCCTCGAAGGTCACCGGCGCCGCGGCCTGCCCCCGGGCACCGAGGGCGGGCCACCGCGGCGCCCGCCCGCCCGCCGCCACCACGAACCGCGCGCCCACCACCCCGGACCGCCCGCCCACCACCCCGGACCGCCCGCCCACCACGACGAACAGAAGGATGGCCGCTGATGGAGTCGGCAGAGATCGTCCGCCGTTTCCTGACCTTTTTCGAGCAGCAGGGGCACGCGATCGTGCCCTCGGCCAGCCTCGTCGCCGATGACCCCACGCTGCTGTTCGTCGTCGCCGGCATGGTGCCGTTCCGGCCGTACCTCCTCGGCCAGCAGACGCCCCCGTGGAAGCGGGTGGCCGACGTGCAGAAATGCCTGCGCACCCTGGACATCGAAGAGGTCGGCAAGACCACCAGGCACGCGACGTTCTTCCAGATGCTCGGCAACTGGTCGTTCGGTGACTACTTCAAGGAGAAGATGATCCCGTGGGCCTGGGAGCTGCTGACCAGGCCGGAGCCCGACGGCGGGTTCGGGTTCCCCGAGGACCGGCTGTGGGCGACCGTGCTGCCCGACGACACCGAGTCCTTCACCGTCTGGCGGAACGTGGTCGGCCTGCCGGAAAGCCGCATCCAGTTCCGCGGCCTGAAGGACAACTACTGGCACATGGGCGTGCCGGGCCCGGGCGGCCCCTGTTCTGAGGTCTACTACGACCGCGGGCCGGAGTACGGCCGTGACGGCGGCCCGGAAGTGGACGAGGACCGTTTCCTGGAGATCTGGAACTGCGTGTTCATGGAGGACGTCCTCAGCGCGGTCCGGGCCAAGGACGACTTCGACGTCGAGGGGCCGCTGCCGTTCAAGAACGTGGACACCGGCATGGGCCTGGAGCGGATGGCCTCGATCCTGCAGGGCGTGGACAACCTCTACGAGATCGACACCACCTGGAAGGTCCTCGACCGGGCCGCCGAGCTGACCGAGCAGAAGTACGGCGCGGACCACCGCACCGACGTCGCGCTGCGGGTGGTCGCCGACCACGTCCGCAGCGCGGTCATGCTGGTCGAGGACGGGGTGCTGCCCAGCAACGAGGCGCGCGGCTACGTGCTGCGCCGGATCCTGCGCCGCAGCATCCGCAACCTGCGGCTGCTGTCCGGCGGGCAGCGTGGCGGCAGCGGCGGCATGCCGTCCCGCCGGGACGGGGAGAACCAGCACTACCTGCACGAGCTGACCGCCGCCGCGATCGGCGCGATGGCGCCGCAGTTCCCCGAGCTCACCGCGGACGCACCGAAGATCCACGCGGTGATCGACGCGGAGGAGGCGGCGTTCGCCGCGACGCTGCGCACCGGGACGGCGATCTTCGACGCGGCGGTCGGCGAGGTCAAGCGGCGCGGCGCCGCGGCCTTGGGCGGGGCGGCGGGGTCGGGGCCAGCAGAGCGCGGGGCGGCGGGGTCGGGGCCAGCAGAGCGCGGGGTGGCGGGGTCGGGGCCAGCAGAGCGCGGGGTGGCGGGGTCGAGGCTAGAGCTGTCCGGGGACCAGGCCTTCCAGCTGCACGACACCTACGGGTTCCCGATCGACCTGACCCTGGAGATGGCCGGCGAGCAGGGCCTGGCCGTGGACGAGGAGGGGTTCCGCCGGCTCATGGCCGAGCAGCGCCGCCGGGCGAAGGACGACTCCCGGGCGAAGAAGACCGGCAACGCCGACAACTCGGTACTCACCGCGCTGCTCGAGCAGTCCGGTCAGGTGATCTTCACCGGCTACGAGGAGTCCTCCGGTGAGGCGTCGGTCGCCGGCCTGCTGGTGAACGGCGTGCCGGTGCCCGCGGCGGGCGCCGGGACCGAGGTGGAGGTGCTGCTGGACCGGACCCCCTTCTACGCCGAGGGCGGCGGCCAGCTGGCCGACGCCGGGGTCATCAAGACCGCGGGGGCGGCCGGCGGCGCGGGCAGCCTGATCCAGGTGCGGGACGTGCAGTCCCCGCTTCCCGGTCTGATCGTGCACCGCGGGGTGGTGACCGAGGGGGAGGCCGCGGTCGGGGCGCCCGCGTACGCGGAGATCGACGTGGAGCGGCGCCGCGCGGTGTCCCGCTCGCACACCGCGACCCACCTCATCCACCGCGCCTTCCGCGGCGCGCTGGGCGAGTCGGCCGCGCAGGCGGGCTCGGAGAACTCGCCGGGACGGTTGCGGCTCGACTTCACCGCCTCGGGCGCGGTGCCGCCCTCGGTGCTGCGCGACGTCGAGGACGAGGTGAACAGCGTGCTCGTCAACGACCTTGCGGTCCGGGCGTTCATCGCGCCGCTGGAGGAGGCGCGCGCGATGGGCGCGCTGGCGCTGTTCGGCGAGAAGTACGGGGACGAGGTCCGCGTGGTTGAGGTCGGCGACTACTCCCGCGAACTGTGCGGCGGCACCCACGTGGTGCGCTCGGGCCAGCTCGGGCTGGTGAAGATCCTCGGGGAGTCGTCCATCGGCTCGGGCGTCCGCCGGGTCGAAGCGCTGGTCGGCACCGACGCGTTCCGCTACCTGGCAACCGAGAGCCTGCTGGTGAGCCAGTTGTCCGAGCAGCTCAAGGCGCGCCGTGAGGAGCTTCCCGAGCGGGTTTCCGCCTTGGTCGCCAGGGTCCGCGACGCGGAGAAGGAGTTGGAGCGGCTGCGCTCGGCCCAGTTGCTCGGCGCCAGCGCCGGCCTGGCCACCCGGGCGGAGGACCTCGGCGGGGTGGCCTTCGTCGCGCACCAGGTGCCCGGCGGGACCACCGCCGACGGGATTCGCACGCTCGCCCTCGACGTGCGCGGGCGGCTGGGTGACCGCCCCGCCGTCGTCATCGTGGCCGGCATCCCGGCGGACCGCCCGGCCGTCGTGGTCGCGGTCAACGAGCGCGCCCGCGAGCGTGGTCTTGCGGCAGCTGCCCTGGTCAAGAAGGCTGCCGCGCAGCTGGGCGGCGGCGGTGGCGGCCGTGACGACGTGGCCCAGGGCGGCGGCGCGCCGGTCGGTGACCGCGGATCAGCGGCGCTCGACGAGGCATTTAATGCGGTACGGGCGGTTGTGCAGGACATGGCAGGACATGGTGGCGTAGCTTGAGACTGTGCTACAGCCCCCCCGCAGAGCTGGCGCCACTCTGGACCCGCGGGCCAGGTGCGTGAGAACCGGCGTGCGGCTCGCCATCGACCTTGGGTCGGCACGCGCCGGGGTAGCCCGCTGCGACCCGGATGGCCTGGTGGCCAGCCCGCTGGCGACCGTCAAGCGCGGACGTGGCGACCTCGACCGGCTTGCCGCCCTGGCCGCCGAGCAGGGTGCCATGGAGGTCATCGTCGGGCTGCCGACCGGCTTGTCCGGCCGCCCCGGCACCGCCGCCTTCGGGGCGAGGGCGTTCGCGGAGTCCCTCGCCGCCCGGCTGGCGCCGCTGCCGGTACGGCTGGTCGACGAGCGGTTCACCACCGTGCTCGCCCACGACGCGCTGCGCCAGGGGGGGCGTGGCTCACGGCAGCGCCGCACGCAGGTGGACAAGGCCGCCGCGGCGCTCATCCTGCAGGGGGCGCTCGATGCGGAGCGCGCCACCGGCCGGCCCGCCGGTGAGCTGGTCGGGCCAGCTCCCGGAGCCGGGGGATGACCCGCCGCCGCAGGCACGACTCGGACGAGGTGGACGGGGACGCGCCCTGGCGTGCCCGTGACCACGGCCGCGCCGCGCGCCCGCCGGAGGATAGCGGGGACGACCACCCGGCGCTTTGGAGCGAGCCCACGGGGTTCCCGCGCCCCGCACGCGGTGCGCGGGGCACCCCCGGCGTGAGGGATGACGAGCCCGGAGAGGCCACCGGGCCGCCGTGGGACCTGCCCGGCTGGTATGAGGCGGTCCCGGCGCAGCGGCACCCCCGCGATGCGGGCGCGCACCCGTCCGGGCCGCTGCCGGGCCTCCCGTCCGGCAGCGGGCCGCCGCCGATCTCCGGGCCGCTGGGCCCGGTGCCGCGCGAGCCCCTGCCCGCGGAGCGGAGCCGCTATCCGGCCGCCCGCCACGAGGGCGGGTACCCCGGCCAGGACGACAGCGGCTACCTGCGCACCGGTTCGGGCTACGGCGGCGCGGACTTCGACGGCGGTGAGTACCCGGCGCACGGCTCCCCGGGCTACGACGACCCCGGCTACGACGACCCCGGGTACAACTTCCCGGCGAGCGGCCGCCACGACCGCGGCGGCTACGGCCTTCCCGATGACCCGCTCGGCGGGGACTACGGCGCGCCGGCCGGCTACGACGACGAGCCCGATTACCCGACCGGGCCCGGCTACCCGCAGGAGCGCGGCTACGCGGGCGAGCGGGACTACCCGCAGGAGCGCGGCTACTCCGGCGGCGGTTACCCCGGCACCGGCTACCCGGCCGGGCCCGGGTACGCCGAGCCGGGTTACCCCGGCGCCGCCGAGTACCCGGGCCATGACGGCTACGCCGACGAGCCCGGCTACCCCGGCCAGGACGACGGTTACGAGCCCGCGGATGACTACCTTGCCGGCCATGACCAGCCACGGCCCGGCCGGTACGGCCGGGCGCCCGGTGATGACCCCGATGATCATGGGTATGGTGACCGCGGGGGCTGGTACGGCGACATGGATGACGACCAGGCCTGGGGGGACGAGGAGTACGGCGAAGGCCTCCTGCCCGGGCTCGGCGAGGACGAGGGGGACTTCCGGGGGGCCCGCGGGCGCGCCCCGGCCCTGGAGCGCGCGCCCCGTGACCGCCGCGGCCGCCGGCCACCGCCGCCCCGCCGCCCGCGCGGCGGGAAGGCCAGGCGCAAGGGGCCGATGCGCCGCGCCGCGCCGTGGATCGCCCTCACCGTGCTGGTGGTCGTCCTCGCCGTCGCCGGCAGCGGTTTCTTCTACGTCTGGCACAACTACCTGCACCCGCCGGACTACTCGGGCCCGGGCACCGGGAGCGTCACGGTCCAGATCAAGCCCGGCGAAACCGCGACCCAGGTGGGCGAGCAACTGCTGGCCAAGGGCGTGGTCGCGAGCGTGCGGGCCTTCGCCAACGCGGCGAAGGCGAGCGGTCACGGCAATTCACTGCAGCCGGGCGACTACCGGCTGCACAAGCACATGGCCGCCGCGCTGGCGTTCGCGCTACTGCTGAAGCCCTCCTCCCGCGTCCTGCTCAAGATCGTCATTATCGAGGGGATGCGGCTGTCCGAGATCGTCGCGGCCCTCGGCAAGGCCACCGGGAACCTGAAGGGGTACCAGCAGGCGATCAAGGACGTCTCGGCGCTGGGCCTGCCCTCGTACGCGAAGGGAAACCCGGAGGGTTACCTGTTCCCCGCCACCTACACCGTGCAGCCGGGCACCCAGCCGATCCAGGTGCTGCGGGCCATGGCGCTGCGGTTCAACCAGGAGGCGTCCAGCGTCAACCTGGCCGCGACGGCGGTCCACGACCAGATCAGCGAGGGTGACGCCATCACCATCGCCAGCCTTGTCCAGGCCGAGGGCAAGCGGCCGCAGGACCTGGGCAAGATCGCCCGGGTGATCTACAACCGGCTGAACGCGCGGATAAACCTGCAGCTGGACACCACCGTGCTGTACGCGCTGCACTCCAGGGCCGCCGACGTCACGGTCGCGCAGACCCAGAACACCAGGTCGCGCTACAACACCTACAAGCACCTGGGGCTGCCCCCCGGGCCGATCGACAGCCCCGGCGACGCCGCCATCCGGGCCGCGCTGCACCCGGCGCGCGGGGACTGGCTGTACTTCCTCACCGTGAACCCGAGGACCGGGCTGACCAAGTTCACCAACAGCTTCACGGTGTTCCAGCAGTACGAGCAGGAGCTGGCCAACTACAACGCGACCCACCACTAAGCTCCTGCGGGTGAAAGCCGCGGTCCTCGGCGCGCCCATCGCGCACTCGCTGTCGCCGGTGCTGCACCGGGCGGCCTACCAGGCGCTCGGCCTGACCGGCTGGTCCTACGAGGCGATCGAGTGCGACGCCGCACGGCTGCCCGCGGTGCTGGACGGCTGCGGCCCGGACTGGGCGGGGCTGTCGCTGACCATGCCGCTCAAGCGCGCGGTGCTGCCGCTGCTCGACCAGGCCGAGCCGCTGGCCCGCGAGGTGGGCGCAGCCAACACGGTGGTGCTGCGCGGCGGCCGGCGCCGTGGGCACAACACAGACGTGCCCGGCATGATCGCCGCCCTCGCCGAGGCCGGGCTCACGGGCCTCGCGGGGCCCGCGACGGTGCTGATCCTCGGCGGCGGGGCGACCGCGTGTGCCGCGCTGGCCGCCGCGCGCGGCCTCGGCGCGGCGGCGGTGACAGCCGCGGTCCGCGATCCGGCCCGCGCCACGGACCTGCTGGCCGCCGCCGGGCGCCTGGGCATCGCGGTCACCCTCATCAGCTTCGAAGCCCCCGAAGTCACCGCCGCCGGCCTCCTCATCTCCACCGTCCCCGCCGACGCCGCCGATTTTCATGCCGAACGAATAGACCGTGGCCATCTGGTTCCCCGCTATCTCCTGGACGTGGTCTACCACCCTTGGCCGACTCCCCTGGCAGACGCCGCCCGAAAGGCCGGCAGCGCCGTGGCCGGCGGTTTCGACCTGCTTCTGCACCAGGCCGCCGGCCAGGTCACCCTGATGACCGGCAAACCTGCCCCGCTGGCCGCCATGCGCACCGCCGGCGCAGCCGCGCTGACGGCGTAATGGCCCCTGCCGAGGGGAAGGGGGAGCGGCCGCGCGCAGGGGTGGTGGGGTCAAAGGTGCGCCGGCCGCGATTCGGCAGCCCTCGGCCCAGGGAAGGGGTGCGTGGCGGCTGCGGAATACCTGGGCACGGCAGATTGCTGTTAACCTTGCCTGACGACCAGCCGGGTAGTACCGCGCTGGCGCGTAAGCGGAGGACCACCTCCCACCTTGCCGGCCACGGGCCGGCGGGTACGCCTGCCAGGACGACTGGCGGGCAGGGCCGGGCGCGGCGGAGCCGGTATCGTGCGGGAGCACGGGACCGGGGCCGTGGCGTTGCGGGTCCGTGCGCGTGTTCCTGCCCTCCGGGGCCGGCACCAAGCATGGGAAATGGTGGGCTCCGCGTGCGCGGCATGCGGGGCCTTTTGCGTATGGCGGTGAGCCTGCGCGGAGGGCACCACCGCCGGGTCGGCCGTCCCTGTCGGTACGGGGACGGATAACAGGAGAAGCCAAGGAGGTCACATCAGCGTCGAACCACGCATTAACGAGCGCATCCGGGTTCCCGAGGTCAGGCTCGTCGGCCCGGCCGGCGAGCAGGTGGGAATCGTAAGCATCAACGATGCGCTCCGGCTGGCCCAGGAGGCCGACCTCGACCTGGTCGAGGTGGCGCCCACAGCCCGGCCGCCGGTCGCCAAGCTCATGGACTACGGCAAGTTCAAGTACGAGTCCGCGCTCAAGGCCAGGGAATCCCGCAAGAACCAGGCACAAACGATCATCAAGGAGATCAAACTCCGGCCGAAGATCGACCCGCACGACTACGGGACGAAGAAGAGCCACGTCGAGCGGTTCCTGCGGCAGGGGGACAAGGTCAAGGTGACGATCATGTTCCGGGGGCGTGAGCAGTCAAGGCCGGAACTCGGCTTCCGGCTCCTGCAGCGCCTCGCCGCAGACGTCGAGGAACTGGGGTTCGTGGAATCACAGCCCAGGCAGGACGGCCGCAACATGATCATGGTGATCGGGCCGCACCGCAGGAAGAGCGAGGCGCGCGCCGAGCGCGCGACCCGTGACGCTCACCACGGCGAGCGTGCGAGTTCGCGGTCCCGCGCGGCGAGCACGGCCGCGCCGGACAAGGCCGAGGCCGCGGCCGAGCAGCCTGCCGAGGCCGAGCAGCCTGCCGAGGTCAGCGAACCGGCGCAGCCGGCGAACGCCCCGCAGCCCGGGGCGGCGGCACGGGCACGGCCCGAGCCGGCCACGGCGGCCCGTGCGGGCGCCGCACGGGTGGCGGCCGCGCCGAAGGCCAGCGCCAGGGGCTGAGCCGCCCTGGCCCACCTGGCAGTGTCCCGAGCAGGCCACTGCCGGGTAGGTCACTGTCGGCGGGCCGCTGGCACCGGTGATGGCCGGGCAGCGGCCCGGCCAGGCGCGTGCGTCGCGGCCGGACCGGCGGGCAGCCGGCCGGGCCGCGAGCAGGACAGCACGCCCGCGGTAACGCGGGCCGACGATGGGAAGGCACGTCCGCGGACGCGGCGGGGAACCCGCCGGGCGCGGCACGCAGGATAAAGCCGCGCCGCAGGCGCGCAGGAAACGAAAGACGGCGGCGAGCATGCCAAAGATGAAGACGCACAGCGGGGCGAACAAGCGCTTCCGGCTGACTGCTACCGGAAAGGTGCTGCGCCGTCGCGCGAACCGCAAGCACCTGTTCGAGCACAAGTCGAGCAGGGTCACCAGGCGGCTGGCTGGCGAAGTGACGCTGGCCCCCGCGGACGCTAAGAAGATCAAGAAGTTGCTGGCTAAGTAGCCCAGCCCCGCCTCCAGGGAGTAGAAAGTGGCACGCGTGAAGCGGGCGGTCAACGCCCACAAGAAGCGCAGGGTGGTGCTTGAGCGGGCGAGCGGGTACCGCGGCCAGCGGTCTCGGATGTACCGCAAGGCCAAGGAGCAGGTGCTCCACTCGATGACGTACGCCTACGCGGGCCGTAAGGACCGCAAGGGCGCGTTCCGCCGGCTGTGGATCCAGCGCATCAACGCCGCGGCGCGGGCGGACGGGATCACCTACAACCGGTTCATCCAGGGCCTGAAGACAGCCGGGGTCGACGTGGACCGGCGGATGCTCGCCGAACTCGCGGTGTCCGACCCCGTCGCGTTCTCCGGGCTGGTCAAGGTGGCGAAGGACGCGCTGCCGGAACCGGTCACCGACACCGCGGCGGCCTGACCCGGCACGGCCACCCCCATGTCATGGTCCTGAAGACTCTTCCGCCGCCGCCGCCGCCGGCAAGCCTTCGGGATGACCGGGGTTCGCGATGAGCGAGGCGTACGGGGCGGAGCTGACCAGCATCCGCTCGCCCAGGGTGAAGGCGGCGCGGCAGCTCGGCAAGCGGGCGTTCCGGCTGCGGGCCGGGTCGTTCCTGGCGGAGGGCCCGCAGGCCGCCGGCGAGGCGCTCGCCCGCGACGGCGTGGTGACCGAACTGTTCCTCACCGCCGCGGCGCGCTCCCGGCACGGCGGGCTGGCGGCGCGCGCCGGCCGCCAGGGCGCCGCGGTGCACGTGGTGAGCGGGGAGGTGATGGCCCAGCTGGCGCAGACCGTCACCCCGCAGGGCATCCTCGCCGTCTGCCGGTTCGTGGACGTGCCTCTGGCCGCGCTGACCGCCGCCGCGCTGCGGCTGGTGGTGATCCTCGCCAGCGTCCGGGACCCGGGCAACGCCGGAACGGTGCTGCGCACGGCGGACGCCGCGGGCGCGGGCGGTGTCGTGTTCTCCGATGCCTCGGTCGATCCGTACAACAGCAAGTGCGTGCGCGCGTCGGCCGGCAGCATCTTCCACACCGGCCTGGTGCTCGGTGGCCCGCTGGCGGACACGGTCGGTCAGCTGCGCGCGGCGGGACTGCGGGTGCTCGCGGCGGACGGCCGCACGGGCCAGCCGCTGGACCAGGTGGAACCACGGGGGGTGCTCGGCGAGCCCACCGCGTGGCTGTTCGGCAACGAGGCGTGGGGCCTGCCGGACGACGTGCTGGCCCTCGCCGACGAAACTGTCGCAGTGCCGATATATGGGCAGGCGGAGAGCCTTAACCTGGCCGCCGCCGCCGCGGTGTGCCTGTATTCCTCGGCACGGGCACAGCGCGGTAACGCGGGAGGGGGCTGCCGCGCCGCTCCCGCAACGCGCTAGAGTCTGATCACATTGCGTCATGAAGTGCGCCTGGCGGAAGCGCGCTGCGACCGCGGCGACGCTCGCGCCGGATGCTCGGAGCCAGGTGGCCGGCGGGGGAGGGCCACGCGAAGCCAGCGGCCGGGCTGGGGGACCGGGCCACGACAGGCGGCACGTACCGGACGGAGGCGAAGACGCGCGTGAACGGGCATGCAGTGCCCGGCGACGGGGCGCTGGACCAGAGCCCAGCGGCCCCGCTGCCGGCTGCCCTGAGCCCCGGGCGGGCAGCGGCGGAGCTCGCCGGCGTGATCCCGCCGGGCCCGGTCCTGGTCAGCTCGATGGCTTGTGCCGATGAGCTGCCCGACGGCCTGGTCATCGCCGACCACGCCGGCCGGATCATGGTGTTCAACCGCGCCGCCGCCCGGCTGACCGGCGTGCCCGTCCGGGCGGCGATCGGCGCGGACGTGCGGCGGGCCCTGCCGCTGCGGGACGCCGATGGGCGATGCTGGTGGGCCTGCGCCAACCCCTACCGCGGGCTGTCCACCCGCACCCGCCACCCCGAGATGCCGCTGTTCCTCGGCGACGGGACCGAACTGCTCGTCACCGTGTCGTACGTGCGAGCCCCCCGGGGGGCCGCGCGGCACCAGCGGCGCCCGGGCGGGCCCGCCGGCGGCGAGGTGCAGCGGCTGGTGTTCGGTTTGCGCGGCGCGCAGCAGCGGGCCCGCCTGGAGCGCGGCCGCGCCGACCTGGTGTCCACGGTCGCCCACGAACTGCGGTCGCCGCTGACCAGCGTGAAAGGATTCACCGCCACGCTGCTGGCCAAGTGGGGCCGGTTCACCGACGACCAGAAGAAGGTGATGCTGGAAACGGTCAACGCGGACGCGGACCGGGTCACCAGGCTGATCACCGAACTGCTGGACGTATCGCGGATCGAGTCGGGCCGGATGGAGATCCACCGGCAGCTGGTCGACGTCCCGGAGCGGGTCGAGAAGATCGTCGCCGGGCGCGTGGCGTCCGGCGACCCGGCCGACCGGTACCGGGTGATGATCTCCGGCCGGCTGCCCGAGACCTGGCTGGACGCGGACAAGGTCGACCAGATCCTCGGGAACCTTATTGAGAATGCCGTCAGGCACGGGGCTGGTACCGTAACTGTCGTGGTGGAGCCGCTGGAAACCGCCGGCGCCCGCACCGTCGACGGCGCGGGCGGTGGCATCGCGGTCTCGGTCCGGGACGAGGGCGACGGCGTCGCGCCGGAACTCGTCCCGCGGATCTTCCGCCAGTTCTGGCGCGCCAAGCGCCGCGGTGGCGCGGGGCTCGGCCTCTACATCGTCAAGGGCCTGGTCGAGGCGCACGGCGGGATGATCACCGTGCAGCAGGCCCCGGAGGGCGGCGCCGAGTTCCGATTTACCATGCCCGCCGGCGTTCCGGCGGGCTGATTGTGCTTGGCTGGCCTACGGCCAGCCCGCGCCGAAGCCGCAACCCCGGGTGTTAGCCCGGGGGCTCGAGCCCCCGGACCCCCACGACCGTGGCTGGCGCGGTCTGGAACGGCACGGTCGGCGGGCCCCGACCGCACGACGGTGGCCCTGGGGTCCCCGAGTTCACCGCTACTGTGGCCCGGGCTCTCGGGTCTGGCCCCGGAACCCGCGCGGCTGAGGGGGATACGGCACCACGAGCCAATCGTTTGGCATGAAATTCTGAGAACCTCCGCAGACCGACACCTGTAAAGCAGAGCCCGTAAGGGATGCGAAACCTTATGTCCGCACCGAACAAGCAGTACGACCCGGTGGAGGTGACGGCGCTGTCCCCCGACGAGGTCGCCGCCGCGCTCAACGAGGCGCTGGCCGCCATCGCCGCGGCGAGCACGCTTGACGAACTGAAGGCCGCCCGGCTGGCCCACGCCGGGGACCGGTCGCCGCTCGCGCTCGCCAACGCCGAGATCGGCGCGCTGCCGCCGCGGGCCAGGGCCGAGGCCGGTCAGCGGGTCGGCGCCGCCCGCCGCGAGGTCCGCCGCGCGGTCGACGCCCGCCAGGCGGACCTCGAAGCCGAGCGCGACCAGCGCGTGCTCGTCGAGGAGACCGTCGATGTGACCCTGCCCTGGGACCGGCGGCCGGCCGGGGCCAGGCACCCGGTGACCACGGTCAGCGAACGGCTCGCCGACGTGTTCGTCGGTATGGGCTACGAGATCGCCGAGGGGCCCGAGGTCGAGGCCGAGTGGTACAACTTCGACGCGCTGAACTTCCCGCCCGACCACCCGGCCCGGGAGATGCAGGACACGATCTTCGTGGCCGGGCCGGGCGGCGGCCCGTCCGGCGTGGTGATGCGCACGCACACCTCGCCGGTGCAGGTCCGCGCCCTGCTGACCCGCCCGCTGCCGGTGTACGTGGTCAGCCCGGGCAAGTGCTTCCGCACCGACCCGCTGGACGCCACGCACAGCCCCGTGTTCCACCAGATCGAGTGCTTGGCCGTGGACAGGGGGCTGACCATGGCCGACCTGCGCGGCGCGATCCAGTCGTTCGTGGACGCCATGTTCGGCGAGGGGCTGCGGACGAGGATCCGGCCGGACTTCTTCCCGTTCGTCGAGCCCGGCATGGACGTGTCCATGGAGTGCCATGTCTGCCGGGGTGCCTCGGTGCTGCCGGGTGGCGAGCCGTGCCGGGTGTGCCGGTCGCAGGGCTGGATCGAGCTGGCCGGCGCCGGGATGGTCAACCCGAAGGTGCTGATCGCGAGCGGCATCGACCCGGACACCTACAGCGGTTTCGCGTTCGGGCTCGGCATCGAGCGGACGCTGATGGTCCGGCACGGCGTGACCGACATCAGGGACACCCTGGAGGGTGACGTGCGGTTCAGCCGGGCGCTGGGGGTGGAGGTCTGATGCGCGTCCCGCTGTCCTGGCTGCGCGAGTACGCGCCCATCGACGGGTCCGTTGCGCCGGCGGAGGTGGCCAGGCGGCTGACCGCCGCGGGCCTCGAGGTGGAGTCCGTCGAGGCCGTCGGCCACGACGTCAGCGGTGTCGTCGTGGCGGAGGTCACCGCCATCGAGGAGCTGACCGGGTTCCGCAAACCCATCAGGTACTGCCACGTGACCACCGGCGCGGACGAGCGGGACGTGATCTGCGGCGCCACCAACTTCGACGTGGGGGACCGGGTGCCGTTCGCCGCACCCGGCGCGGTACTGCCCGGCGGCTTCGAGATCGGCGCGAGGAAGGCCTACGGCCGGACGTCGGAGGGCATGATCTGCTCCGCCGCCGAACTCGCCATCGGGGACGACCACTCCGGGATCCTGGTGCTGGCGCCCGGCGCCCCGCTCGGCGAGGACTTCGCCCGCTACGCCGGGCTCGCCGATCACGTGCTCGACATCTCGGTGACCCCGAACCTGGGGTACGCGCTGTCGGTCCGCGGGGTCGCCCGCGAGCTCGCCACCGCGTTCGAGGTCCCCTACACCGACCCGGCGCAGGAGGGCCTGCCCGCCGACGTCGAGATGGTCTCCCCGGAGGTCTACCCGGCGAGCATCGCCAACCCGGCCGCCTGCGACCGGTTCGTCCTGCGCGAGGTGCGCGGGCTCGACCCGGCCGCGCGGACGCCGCTGTGGATGCGGGTGCGGCTGGCCCGCGCCGGGATGCGCACGGTGTCGCTGGCGGTCGACGTCACCAACTACCTGATGGTCGAGCTGGGCCAGCCGATGCACGCGTTCGACCGGGAACGGCTGCACGGCCCGATCGTGGTGCGCCTCGCAAGGCCGGGCGAGCGGCTGGAGACGCTGGACCACGTCGTGCGCGACCTCGACCCCGACGACATCCTGATCACCGACTCCTCGGGGCCGATCTCGATGGCCGGCACCATGGGCGGGCTGGCGACCGAGATCTCCGAAACGTCCAGGGACCTGGTGCTCGAGGCGGCGCACTTCTCCGCGCGGGGCACCGCCCGGATGAGCAGGCGGCACCGGCTGTTCAGCGAGGCGTCCTACCGCTTCGAGCGCGAGGTGGACCGGGAGCTTCCGGTGCGCGCCTCGGCGAAGGCGGCGGAGCTGCTGGCCGGGCTGGGCGACGCGAGCGTGGTTCCCGGCTGCACCCACGCGCAGGCCGAGGTTCCCCCGGTGACGATCCGCCTGCCGGCCGGTTACCCCGGACAGGTCGCCGGGCTGGAGTACGCCAAGGCCACGGTGATCAAGCGGCTGCGCGACGTCGGCTGCGAGGTCACCGAGCTGGGCGAGGGCCCGGAGATCCTCACCGTGGCCCCGCCGTCGTGGCGCCAGGACCTGCGGTACCCCAGCGACCTGGCGGAGGAGGTGATCCGCCTGGAGGGTTATGACAACGTTCCGGTCCGGATGCCCCGCGCCTCCGCCGGGAAGGGGCTGACCAGCGCCCAGCGGCTGCGCCGTGCGGTCGGCCGCGCGCTCGCCGGGGCGGGCTACGTCGAGGTGCTCGGCCAGCCGTTCGGCTCGGCCGCCGACTACGAGCGGCTGCAACTGCCCGCCGGCGATGCGCGCCGCCGGGCGGTGCGGATCGCCAACCCGCTCAGCGAGGACGAGCCGTTCCTGCGGACCACCCTGCTGCCCGGCCTGCTGCGGGTCTTGGCGCGCAACGCCGGGCGCGGCTTCGGCGACCTGGCCCTGTACGAGATGGGCCTGGTGTTCCGGCTCGGCGCCGGCGGCCAGCAGGCCGCGCCCGTTCCGCCGGTGGACCGCAGGCCGACCGCCGGCGAGATCGCCGCGATGGATGCCGCCCTGCCCGCGCAGCCGCTGCGGATCGGCGCGGTGCTGGCCGGCCAGCGCGAGCCGCTGGGCTGGTGGGGGAAGGGCCGCCCGGCCGGCTGGGCGGACGCCATCGAGGCCGCCCGGGAGGTGCTGCGGGTGAGCCGGGTGGCCTACCGCGTCGAGCAGGACCAGCACGCCCCCTGGCACCCCGGCCGGTGCGCGGCGGTCTACGTCACCGGCGCGGAGGAGGCGGAGCACCTCGCCGGCCATGCCGGGGAACTGCACCCGCGGGTGATCCAGGCCTTCGGGCTGCCGGCCCGGACCTGCGCGATGGAACTGGACCTGTCGGTCATCGGGGCCGCGGCCGCGGCGCTGCCGCCGGCCCAGGCGCCGGCGATCTCCGCCTACCCGGTCGCGATGCAGGACGTCGCGCTGGTCGTGCGCGAGACGGTCCCCGCCGCCGAGGTGGAGGCCGCGCTGGCCGCCGGTGCCGCCACGGCGGGCGGCGACGGCGGCGGGCTGCTCGAGGAGGTCCGGCTCTTCGACATCTACACCGGCGAGCAGGTGGGGGAGGGAAACAAGTCCCTCGCCTACCGGCTGCGCTTCCGCGCGCCCGACCGCACGCTCACCGACGAGGAGACCAGCGCCGCCAGGGACGCCGCGGTGGCCGAGGCGGCCCGCCGGGTGGGTGCCGTGGTGCGCGACGGAAGCTGACGGTCCCGCCGCCGGGTTTGCGGCGGTCTGGGCGCTTCGGCGGCTTGACCGGTATGGGATAACAATCGAATAACACGCGCGGGCGCCCCGGCGCGTGCGACGTCGCGGATGCGTGTTCCCGCTCGTGGCGGGGCCCGGCGCCGGCCGGGGTAGCCGGCGCAGGGTTACGGGCTCGTGCTTGACAGCAACCTTGCGACGGGCTGCGATGGCGATAGCGCGATGCAGTCCCACCCGGCGCGCCGGCCCGTACCCTCACCTGGTCGAGCACCAGTCCCGCACACGGAGGCATTGCCATCAGCCCCGAAGCCAGCGCGCAGGGACAGTCGAGGCTGGGCGCGCCCGGGCCGGGCACGGCCGCTTCCAGGGCAACGTTCGGTGCGGTCTTCGCGGTCGGCGAGTTCCGGGCGTTGTGGCTGGCGCAGGTCCTGTCCGTGACGGGTGACCAGCTTGCCCGGGTCGCGCTGACCCTGCTCGTCTTCGACCGCACCCACTCGGCGCTGCTTGCCGCCGTGACCTTCGCGGCCAGCGTCGTGCCCGCGTTCATCGGCGGGATCACCCTGTCCGGGCTCGCCGACCGGCTGCCCCGCCGGCAGATCATGATCGCTTGCGACCTGATCCGGGTCGTGCTTGTCCTCGTCATGGCGGTGTCCGGGATCCCGATCGCGGTGCTCGTCGTGCTGTTGTCCCTGGTGACGACCATCGGCGCACCGTTCCTGTCGGCCCGCGCCGCGCTGTATCCGGACATACTCGCCGGTGACCTGTACGTGCTGGGGACCGCGGTCACGCTCACGACGCTGCAGTTCGCCCAGGTACTGGGGTTCGCGGCCGGAGGCGCCGCCGTCGCCTTCTTCGGCATCCGGGCCTCGCTGCTCATCGACGCCGCGACGTTCGCCCTCTCGGCCCTGATCACCCGCGTCTGGGTGCGGCGCAGAGCCGCGGCCCGGGCGGTCGCGGAGGACGGCACCGGCGCGGCCGGCGGGCCGCGGGCCGCCCTCCGGCTGGTGATCGCCAGCCCGGCGCTGCGGATCCCGATGCTGCTCGGCTGGCTGGCCGCTTTCTACAACATCCCCGAGGGAGTATCCGCGCCGCTCGCGGCGGCCCTGGGCGGCGGGGCCGTGGGTGTCGGCTTCATCCTCGCAGCGCCGGCATTGGGGGCATCGGTGGGGGCGATCGCCTTCAGCAGGCTCGTCGCCCCGGCGACGCGGGTGCGGTGGATGAGCCCGCTCGCCGCCGCGGCCTGCGCCGTGCTCGTCCTGTTCGTGTTCCGCCCGCCGCTGCCGATCGCGCTGGTGCTGCTGGGCCTGTCCGGCCTGTTCGACTGCTATCAGCTAGCCGCGAACGCTTCGTTCGTCGCCGCCGCTCCTGCGCGGCAGCGCAGCCAGGCATTTGGCATCGCTCAAGGTGGCATGAGTCTCGGCCAGGGTGTGGCCATCGTCGTGGCAGGGGCACTGGCCGAGCACTATGCCCCGAGCCTGGTGATAGCGGGCAGCGGCGCGGTCGGTGCGGTTGCCGCCATCGCTATCGCTTTCAGCCGGCTGCGGGCGCGCTGACCTGCGCCAGCCGCACGAACCGGTGCGGACGGGTCAGCCCCAGTTGCTTCCGCGCATCGCCGGTGCTCCTTCCTCTGCCGGGGGTGGTGGTGTGGTGGCTGGGGTTAGCCCCAGTTGCTTCCGCGCATCGCCGGTGCTCCTTCCTCTGCAGGGGGTGGTGGTGTG